>Ga0181394_1000425_pt1 | contig 18844 bp, 24 predicted proteins | sample 17SPOviralmetaG_FD_130123 | JGI IMG/M metagenome (GOLD analysis project Ga0181394, IMG submission 130123) | Marine viral communities from the oligotrophic San Pedro Time Series (SPOT) site, San Pedro Channel, CA, USA - 17 SPOT_SRF_2010-11-23 | ecosystem: Environmental > Aquatic > Marine > Strait...
ACGCAGTCCCCCAGCCCTACGCAGGATTATTTAGTGCAGGGCCCCATTTACGTAGGCAGCGGGGATAGGGACTTGATAGTGGAAGATTGCACACGAATAAAACGCATACACGGATGTATACACGCAGATAACGAGAGTGGACACCCACAAAATTATGCCAATAAAAAATTGGGTGCCCACAAAAACGTTAGTATTCAGAATCTTCTTCCAACACGATACCACAGTGTGCACGTAGTCTTGTTTCTACATCGATAAGGTTGTCATCCACAGGAACTGAGAAGTCACGGCATGCTTCGTAAAAGTCATCCCATGAAACTGAGTCTTTCCATTGTTCACGCCAAAAGGTTTTCAGTTGTTTCTTGGTAGGACGTAGTTGATTGTGGTTGTATGTCGACAAGTATGGTTTGAGGTTGAACTGAGTTCTGTCTGTAATTTCATCCATTGTATTCTCCATGAATAGTGTTTATGCACCTGAGTGGTACAAGAGTATCATACCACAGGAGCTGTAAGTTTACAAGAAAGATTAGAACTATTTGTTTATGCTTGGCCAAGTTCTTCAGAGATGTAGTACATCGACTCTTCGCCATCACCATCGATGAGGTAGTGTGGTGTTGTTGAAGCTAACTCATTCCAATCATCTTCAGACACTGTCTTGCCCGTATTGGATTCGTAGTGTTCACGAGTGTAGTATTGGAAGATGACTGTATTGAGAGGGATGATTTCACCATCACCTTGTACGATAGTGCCCACCCTCCCTTTCAAGATGTCGTAAGCTGCTTGAGTGATTTCGCCGGCTTCTAATAGTTGTTTGAGATTTTGCATTTGTCCTCCTTCGGACTGTGTGTTTTGAGCGGAAGTGCTCTTTGTGTTTGTTTGTTGTATAGTAGTAATGTAATAAGGTGAAGAGAGTATTTGTACAGATGTGCACAGTTTATTTGTTGTCAACCAAAGCCCAGATTTCCATACCGGCTTCGTATTCACAATTATTACCGGTGATTGTGAATGTCTCACCATCCTCAGTAAATCCAAAAGCTTTACAGACTTCTTCCATTGGAAGTGGGTAGACATCAGTGATGTATAAGGCTTCAGCGCAATCGCATCCAAGAACTATGTCGCCATCTTCATCGTATTCTCTGAACTCGAGGAAGGATGGATCATACAAGTGATCTTCGGTAAGCGTGATTTTGATGAACTTGAGATTGTCGTTGACTATTATTGAGTTTGACATTTTTGCCTCCTAAGGCTGTGTGAGTTATATAAAGAACTTGTGTGTTTTTGTTGTTCCTTATGTATATAATGTAATTCATTTTTGAGCTGCATTGTACAGCTATGCACCATTTTCTTTAGTTTTCTACGGAATCATTCTACCCTTATCTGCATCGAGCACAACTCGTGAGGGCACAATAGCTACTGACCTTCCTTCAGGTGTCAACATAGGCACACCATGCATGTCGAGAGTCCATAACTCTTCTTGCCAAAGAATCGTATACAGGTCGCCGTCCCTCTCTGTGATGATTGCAAGCGAAGTGTGGCCATCTACTGTCAGTTCTATCATTGTAGTCTCATGTGCTTGCCATCCAAGAAGTCTTCCAACGTTCCATTGATTTCGTTGCCTACACAATCCCATCCTTTCCGAAACCTCCTTGCAAACAGTTCAAGTCTCCTTCGGTCTCCCCATGTGGTCTCTATCCGGTCTTGTATCTTTTCAGGTTTGGCTGAATGCCGAGTGGGTGCAGAGTCCCACATTTGTGGTTGGTTCCATACGTCAGGTTTGAACGAGCCTGTACCTTTACGTTTAGATACCAGGACATACTCGCATTGCGACATTGAGTACCGACCCATGTTCTTGTGTGTGCCCTTCTTCCATACATAAGCAACTGTCTTGTATTGAAAGCCCCAAGCTTCTATCAACTGTAGTGCCTCATTCATCTTTGGCCCTGTAGTCCACATGAAAAGAAGAGTCGATGGTTTCACAATGGGTGAGATGTCTATTTTCATCATCTCCTTCAGTTTCATTGTTTTGTACAGTTCACTCACTTGTTTGCCACCCATGTTGACACTCGCACCATAATGCCAAGGAGGATCTGCGATGATGACATCATACTTATTCATCTTTCGAAGCCTCCAATGCTTGGTTCTGTTCCCATAACACATCTACAAGTTCAGGAATGTCTTCCATCGGCTTCTCGTTCTCTCTTACCCATTGTCCCATGTTGCCATAGTGGTCCTGATACATTGGCCTTGTTTCAGTCCATTCGTACTCAATCTGTGTGCCTCTTGCGTCTTGCACATGCAGAACCCAATCGCCTGTATTCAGATGAAAGATTAGGTTGCAAACAACGTGCCCTTGTAAGCCATTGATGCGTTCTGATAGGTCTTGTGGCACATTACAAACTTGTATTTGAGTGTTATCACGTATAAAGCTTGGTCCGACCATCACAGTCGGCCAGTTAGCTACGAAAGGCATAATCATAAAACAGGGATAGTCGGCAAACATTTGCTTGTCCACAACTTGTGTTTTATAGTCTCGTACAACAGGCTTGTCTGTGGGCTTGATGTGCACTGAAACTTTGCACTTTTCATACAGAGGTGAAGCTTTCATTTACATTCCCCTCGTCATCAGTTGCTTGATTGTCAGGTCCCATTCACCTTGCTCTAAGTCCTCTTCAATTTTCTGAAAGTAGAAGAGAGACATTTTGTCTGCAAGTTCAAAAACTCTTCTTGCTGGGACTTCAATTAATTTCCCTTCTTTCATTTGCTGCTTCAGTATCTTTCTGATGATTCTATAGAAGAGAGTCTTGTCTCTCTCTGTTATAGTAGTCATAATTTCTGCTCTGTTAGTTGTCATTGTAGTTTCCATTATTTAGATTATTTAAGAAGAGAGAGTATTATTATCTTAACTATAACTATGTGTTTGTACAACAAACTTATTTATTTTCTTTTTTTATTTACAATTACTGTTCTGTCTGTATAGTTATTAGTAAGAGAGACAATAAGCAAGACAGAAGAAAAGAAAGAGTATAGTTAATAGGGAGTTCAATTAAGTTAAGTTCAGTTCAGTTATTTATTTTTGGAGAAAAACTATGAAGAGAGACAAGTGGTCTCGGAAGCATCTAACTACATCTGATACTAATTTTTTAGAGTACCTTGCACATAAACACAAAGAGAGCACAAACCCAGAAGAAATTTTAATTAAGAAAGAAGAGGGACCTGATACAAGTGAGAGGATTACAGATAGATTCAGTTGGGATGAAGTTGAGAAGCTTCTTAGTAAGAAAGAGGTTAAGATCCTCTGGGATTACTACTACGAGGGTAAGACTCTACACACGTTGGCCCAGGAGCTTGGCTACAAGACACCCTCAGCTGTATGGAAGAAAAAGAAACGTGCTATTGCAAAACTAAGGAAACACTATGTCGGATAAGATACACAAAAGAAGATCAGTCAACTACAAAAAAGCTCTCACAGGTGCCATCCACAATGGTGACTTTGAAGGCATAATTAAAAACATCATGCTGCTTGCAGTCAAGCACAACGACGAGATGAACTGGAAGATGGGACCTAGAACATTCATGGAACTATGTACAGTCCTCCTTAAGTTTCGTCAAGAGTTTGGCAACTCAGATGAGATGGAACAGATCTTACAGGTGTTAGAGGGTGGACAATCAGGACAAGACTTATAAACCATTCGATTGGAGCAAGGTGCCAAACATGACAACAGACGGTAAACTTATAATTGACCATGCAGAAATCTTCGAGAAAGTAATCAAAAAATTACGTAAGGAGACGGGTCATACAGCAGCAGAGATTATGGACTTAATAAACAATGACCCTGATTACATCGTTATCCCAGAAGTGTTCGATGAAGTATACAAGAGGTTGCATCTGTGAAAATTGATTCACCCGTAATGCAAAGATTCAGAGAAGACCCTCGGGACTTCTTTAAGTTTTTACATGTGTTTGATAAGGACGCAGGTAAGGTTGTACCATTCGTCATGAATGAAGAACAAGAGATCTTACTTGAAGCACTTCTTGAACACAATCGTGTGGTAGTTTGTAAGGCACGTCAAATCGGTTGTTCTACACTTATACGTGCATACTTCCTATGGAGACAGTACACATCGCTTGAACCCGATACATCAGTTATCCTATCGTATACAAGAGACAGTGCAGATCACTTGCACTCAATCGATAAAGGTTTCTATCTTGCATTACCCAAACCATTGCAACGAAAGTTATCTAAGTCTTCGAGTAGGACACTCACTTTCAAAGACTCTAAAGCAACACTTCGTTCGTTTACAGCGGGTGGTAAGGCTGGGTCTACTCGGTCTTTTACTTTCTCAAGTGCACACATCAGCGAGTTTGCTTTCTTTGATGACCAAGATGACTTGCTTGCCAACGTAGTTGCATCTGTAGGAAAAGGACAGATTGTGATAGAAACCACGCCTAACGGTCCAGGAGACAAGTATCATGAACTGATTCTTGGAAGTCCTGGGAACGAATGGCATGTGTGTTTCTTCCCTTGGTATAGACACAGAAAGTATCAGACAAAGTCTCAGTTTTCCAATCCAAACGTGCCTGACATGTCACAATCAGAACTTGCAATCCAAAAGAAATGGGGATTGAGCAAAGCACAGATGTATTGGAGACGTAGACAGATAACAACAATGGGACTTGAAAAGTTTAAGCGAGAGTATCCGAGCACACTTGACGAAGCTTTCATGTCTTCTCAAACTCTATTCTATCCAACTGATGTACTCGATGCGGTAGGAATAGCCGAGATGAAGAAGAAAGTATGGGAATCGCCTGATTGGATACAAGGCGACCGTTTCTACATGGGAGTCGATGTTGCACTCGGTACCGGTAAAGACTACTCAACGATTGTTATGATCTCAGGTACAACCCTACAACCTGTATACATTTATAGAGATAATGAGATTCTCCCAGAAAACTTAGCAGAAAAAGTGTTCAATTTGTACCACGAATACGAAGAACCGCTTACTATAGTGGAAGCAGATGGTCCCGGTCATACAGTACTCTACCGACTAAAAGAGTGGAAAGTACGCAAGCTATACAAGTCTGCAAAGGGTAAAGATTGGTTCACACGTGGGGAAAATAAATTGAAGATCTTTGACCATGTAAGAAGTTTATTGCAAAATGAATACTTCGAAGAACTGCCTCGTCCCTTGTGGAGTGAAATGCGAAATTGTGGAATAAGTGAGAAAGGAATACCCGGCCATCAGAAAGGAGGACACGATGATGTCCTTATGGCTTTCTGTCTTGCGCAGTGGTATGCATACTTAGAACCAACTCCTACGTTCACACAAACTCGTAGGACAATGATGGAAAAGTTCAAGTCCAAAGCAAGAGCAAGAAAAATTAAATCAATGGGTCCAATCCCTTACAGACGAAAGGAGTGGTAGATGAGTAAGATGACACCACAAATCTTAAAAATGACTGTAGATGTCCATGAGAAGTATTGGCGTGAACAACGTAAACATCTCTACAACTACAAGCAAGCATACGAAACAGACTTTTGGGAAGATTCAGAAACTTATGGACTTGGCGATTATGGTATCACAATCCAAACAGCTGATGCCTATGGATACATTGAGTCTTACATAGCTTCTCTGTTTTCTCGCAATCCAGGTGTTGTCTTCAAAGATGGTCTACGCAAAAGAGGTAATAAAGACATTGCTGAGCATCTTGCAAACGACTTTCTTGTTAGACAAAGAACTGTGATTGAGAATGCATCACGTATGGCACTCATCTATCCAATGGCTTTTGCTAAGTTGATGCCAAGACAATCAGATGACATCTACCGAAGAGTGGACATGTTTGCGATACCTCCATGGGAGGTTGTTGTAGATAGACAAGCAAGACGATGGCAAGATTGTAGATACGTTGGCCACAAATACTTTCTTCCCTTAGACGAAGCAAAAGAGTTGTTTGGCAATAAACAGTATGAACCACAACGCAAAGAAGAATACTTCGAAAGAGAATACAACAACCAAGAAGATCCAAGTGTAGATACAGAAATGTTTCAGTTCATCGAAGTTGTAGAAATGTATGATTTGCAAAACAACATGATGCACTTTTGGTCGCCAAATTGGCAACATGGTGATAAGTATCTGATGTCGTCAGAGATACCTTTTGAGAACGCTTCGAGAGAAGCAGTGATACCAATCGTACCACTTTACTTCAATCGTATTCCTGATAATCCTCTCGATGGTTATAGCGCAATGAAAAGAATCTATGACCAAATCTACGAATCAAATCTTATCAGAACTTTCCAAGCAAACGCAGTAAGAAAGGCAAGTAGACAGTATCTTATCAGAAAGGGTGCACTTGACGAAGAACAAATGGCACAGATTGCAAGTGGTGTCGATGGATTGTTCGTAGAAGTAGATGATGAAAACATCAATAACTGTGTCGTGCCTCTACCACAGAATCAAACACCACCTGAACTTGAGCAATACTATAGACAAGTACAGATGGACAAAGACAAAGGAAACATCCTTGCACCTTTCACACGAGGAGAAGCTACAAGAAGTACAGCTACTGAAATTGCTGCACTTGCTTCTTACAGTTCTAATGAGATAGGACGCCTTGCACGTGAGAGAGACATGATGATTGAACAACTTGCTACCACATACATTAGCATCTTATCGTTATACCTCGAAGAGAGTGGCGAAAAAGATGTAGTGTACATTGATGGTGTCCCTGAAGTAGTTATCCCTACAGATCTAAAAGAGAACTGGGTATGCTACGCACAAGATCAGGCGATGACACCAATCTCGGAAAGCATAAGGAAGAGGGAATACATCCAATCGATACCTGTACTGCAACAACTTGGAGTGCCTCCTGATACGTTGCTTAAGGAGTTGGTGAGGGCATTGGGTTTACCGGAGGCTTTCTTTGAAGAAGCACAAAAGGCAAAAGAGGCAGCAACTAAAGCTGCAGCCCAACAAGCTTCACAAGCTGTACCCCCAGATGCCGCTTCCCTCGCCCAAGAATCTATCCCAATGGGACCAAACAACTTACAATCTATAATTAAATCCGTATAAACAAAGGAGTATACAATGCCTGGTGAAGAAATGATGATGGACCGAAGCATGGAAATGGAAGTGATGGATGATGTATCTCCTGAACGACTTATGGACATGGCAAAAGAAGTAGACGATGCTGAAATGTCTGCGATACCTAAGATTGAAGGAGACTTCAGTCTACAACGAATAAATGGTGTGGTTGCTGCACTTAACCGAGTAAATAGGATGTTTCAAGCACCTCCTTACCCGGACTTTGAAAGTGCACCACAAGTCCTACCACCTGAGTTCGTAAAGAACCTCCTAATGGTCGACGCTGCTGTCGATGCATCAGGAATGGATGAATACAGTCTTAAGCTTGAAGAGATTGCAGATGATGATGGCATGAAGATGATTCAAGGCCGATTGGATGCAATGGCAAGCGACAAATCTTTCAAAGCTTTTCTTAACAAGCCACTTGGCATGGGAGAGTTTCAGAAGGAAGCAGGAGTACCACAAAAAGGTGAAGATCTAGGAAGAGGTGCTGCTGCTCCACAACCACCGGCCGAAGGCGGAGACGCTGAGGTCGACTTATTTATGTCCCGAATGGGCTAACAGGAGTAAAATGATAATGAGCGAAGACAATAACAATGCACCCGTAGATGTTGGTGAAAGTGCTGCGACTGTCGAATCAGTAGAACCACAAGAAAGAAACATGCATGCGAAGTTTGGTAAAGACCGCATTGGCGATGCTTTAAGCGCAGCCAAAGATGGTCCTGCACCGGCTACACCTGAAACTGCAACAATCGAACAACTTTTGGAAGTCGATAGTTTAAGTGAGGGTGGACATAAAGGTTTAGACTTTAATCGAGTCGTAAAGGAACTACCTGATGATGCCCAGAAATTGATGGCAAACTTACGAGCAGACTATACTCGAAAGACACAGGCTTTAGCAGAAGAACGTAAGGCTTTAGAGTCTATGCGTACTTCACTTACTAATTCTGACTTTAATCAGAAAATAGATGAGGTTGCTAACGCAGACGATGTACAATTAGATCCATACGATGATAATTCATTCAATGCAAGAATCGAGCAAGAAGTTGCAAGAAGACTGCAAGAGATGATGAAACCCATACGTATGGAGCAAGAGATGTCATCAAAAAGACAAGCTTTAGATAACTTCAAACGAGACAATCCTGATTTGATGGATTACAAGGGCGAAGTTGCCGAGCTCCTACAAGGTAATGATGCACTTTCATTACAAGATGCCTACTTTATTGTGAAGGGACGTAAGACCCAAACAAGATTGCAGGAACTTGAAAGTGAAAACAAGCTCAGAACTGAAAAGATGAGGGAAGCAGGACTTGCAATAAGTGCTGGGACCAACGGTGGATCTAAACCCCCGAAAGGATTGAAAGGCTACGAAGTTTACAAGTGGCTAAAAGACAATCCAAAGAAAAAATAATGAATACTATGTGCCCTCTTAAAAACTACCTACGCATGCACGAGAGACAAGCACAGGACCCAGCAATGGATAACCTAATGCGAATAATCTTAACAAATACTAAATTGGAGGCCTATTATGGCTATCAGTAATGATGTACTGAGTTCAACACTCCGTATCCTCTTAGAAGATGAAGTAGATCAGCTTTTTCAAGCTACTCCTTTACTTTCTATGATGCGTGCAAAAGGTGGTGTAGAAACTTACGACGGTGGACAAAAATTGGATTGCCCACTTATCTTGGAGGAACATTCCTCTATCACTCAACTTGACTCTGGGTACGAACCCGTAAACCTTGCAGTCAAAGACTCTCTTCGAGTTGCTTCTTTCAATTGGTGTGACTTTGTCGCTCCTATCGTATTGACTCGCTCTGAAGAACTATCAAACAAAGGCGAAAGAGCTATCGTTAGTATCCTTGAAGCACGACTTAAGTCTGTTATGGGTGCCTTGCAACGTGAAGTTGAAAAGCAAGTAGTTGGTAATGCTTCTGCTATCTTGACAAACTTGAATACCTTCAATGGTCTTTCAGACAGTGGTGGTCACGCTACTTACGTCAAGACAGGTGGATCTACTACAGGATTCTTCGAGAATAACGCTATTGCCGGTCAAACCAACTCTATTGGTGGATTGAGCAAGACAACTTTCTCTCGTTTGGCAAATCAATACAAAGATTCTGCAGCAACAATCGCTGACCAAATTGAAGACATGACTGACTTGTACATACAATGTCAAATCAACTCTCCAAATGGTAAGGGACCTGACTTGATCATCTGCTCAAGCGGATACTTCTCTAACTACAAGAAAATTATCCAATCAAGCAACGAAAGATACATCGATGATACTCAACTTGACGCCGGTCGTTTAAGCTTGATGTTCAATGGTGCTGCTCTTCACGTAGATCCATTCCTTGGTAAAGCACAGCAAGGTGACGGTTCTGCTACTACAGACGACCAAATTGGTGCATACTTCTTGAACACTGAGTACATGAAGATTGCTTTTGATTCGGCTGCACAGTTCGAAATGGAAGACTTTGAGCATGTCTCAGGTTATGCATCTCGTTCTGCTAACATTTACACTCGTATGCAAGTCTACTTCTGCCACATGGCAAGTCAAGGACTACATACCGGTACATTCGAAGCATAAGGAAGGTAAATCATGGCTACTAATACATTAATTCAAAAGCTCTTCGGTTCAGATGAATCCGGAGTTGGTGAAGACTCAAGCGCTGTTTCTAACAGACGTTCCATCGAGAAGTTTCGTGCAAGCGAAGCAATCGCTGCAGGTGCATGTGTCTCTCTTGACGTTTCTCAAGCATCCAATGGCCTCAAGGCTATGGTAATTGCTGAAGCTGACGGAACAGACTACATCCCTGTTGGTGTTGCTGAAAATGCAATTGCTTCCGGAGAATACGGTGACGTTGTTCTTCGTGGAATCGTTGAAGAAGCACTTACCAAAGGTGATGTTGTAAACATCGCTGCCGGTGACCGATTGACATACAGTACTGCAGGAAAGCTTGTAAAAGTTGACTCTTTCAGAACTGACCTCGGTGATGGTACAGGTACAACTACAGGGGCTGTTGCACAGTCTCCACTCGTTGTTGCTGTTGCTTTGGAAGCTACTACAGCTGATGGAAGTTCAAGAGTAATGGTACTCCGAAACTTTTAATCAAAGTCTTTAACGACAATCAAACAAGGGGGCAAGTTCGCTTGCCCCCATCTTTCAAGAGAGGAAGCAGATGAACCTGAAAGACATGCGAGAAATGGTTGGTTCGATTATCGACTATGACCCAGAAGTTGAATCATACCAAAACGAAGTGCAAAGAATAATCAATCAGATTTATCTTGAGTTCTTCTGTGAACATCCTTGGAAGTTCAATCAAAAAAGCGTAGACATCTACACAAAGCCGGATCTTACAAGTGCGGCATCAATTACAGTGACCGCGGATAGCCAACAACTACCCGATGGTCTTATTACAATTACATCGGCAACACTTACTGCTACCGATGATAGAGCAGGACAATTACGAAGAGAAGGTGATGTCCTTGTACTTACAAATAGTGAAAGCTCACAAAACAATGGTTTGTACATCATCGACAAAATTGATGTCAATGGTACAAGCATACAAGTATCGAAGTACTCTACACAAAACAGAGTAAAATGGCAAGGTTCTACAGGAGCTGATGCATGCAACATTGCGATACAGCAACGATACTTTACACTTCCTGAAGATTGTATCTCAATACTTTCAGTAGGAATACGAAACTTAGAAGAAGCAGGCGTAGGCACCAATGCACTTGGTCATGTTTATGGTCTTATGAGAAGAGACGATGAAGAACTAAACCTACGTGATGACTTCACAGGTACACCGACATGTTGGATACCATACGACCAACCACCTGATACAGTAAGTCGGAATGTTCGTGACTTTATTCCAAGAGCAGGTAAAGATTTTACTGTGACGACTACAACAGCTGCGAACTCTTGGTACGCCGGTACATACGAGTTTGCTATGGCATACGAACTACACGGCCAAGTAGGGCCAATGAGTGACCCTGTAGAGTTAACTCTTACGAAAGATCAAAAGCCAACATTCGACATGGTCGATACAACCAAACTTGGCTTCTATGGTTTACGCAAAAGATTCTTTATGCGAATCAAAAGTGCGATAGGAAAAGGTGGTGCAACATTCGAAGAGAAGTTCTTCCGAGACTTATCCTCTTTCATCATGTATCCTGCAGGACCTGACTTCATCTTCTTCCAAGCAGAAGATAGTACAACTACGTATTCACCTGACCATCAGAATACTGCTTATCCATTTGGTAATGCTATCGATGGTTTTATGGCAATACCAAGAGCGAAGCCTACACTTGATAATCGATGGAGAATAAGACTTCATCCAAGACCTGCTGCACAAACTCCAATGAGAGTACGATACAGTTTCTATCCAGGTGAACTGAAAGATGATTATGATACACCACAATCACCAATAGATACACATCGATACATTGTATACAGGGCATGCCAAGAACTGTTTATCAAACACAAGAACCCCGACATGGCAATGTACTACGAAAACAAAGCTGATGATGAGTTGCGAAAGTGTGAGAAACGATGGCTTACAGAAAGAGCAATCTATCACATCAAGGGTGGTTTCAAGAGTGGTCCACAAAGACTAAGACCTTTCCGTAATCTAACGCATCAAGTTGGCAAGGATGGAACCTAATGAAAACACAAGCACGAGTTATTGTCAATCCTCAAATGGGGATGAATGCTGAGATACCTGCGCCTCCTAATAGTGCACAGCTTATAGAAAACTTTGCTTATGACGCACAAACGAAAGCATGGACAACTGCACTAGGATACGAACCATTCTTCAGTGGTACTACTCATAACGGTCCTTTCACTAATGGGAATGGCTTGAACAAACCGGTCGATTCTCTGTATGTATTCCAACAACACAGTTCTAAACGACAGCATGTGATCTTTGAATGCAATGGAAAGCTTTGTGTCTTAGAACCTTGGACTACAACAAAATTCAAACAGCTATCTGACGATAGAACGATACCAACACCGAATGCACCACGAACATCGTACGAACAGTTTGGACGTTATGTGGTGATAACAAATGGGATAGATAAACCATGCAAGTGGCGAGGTACAACTCGATTGTTTCCACTTGGTTGGGCAGAATCACCTGGAACACCAACTGTAGAAGCTGCAAGAGATGCAACAGTCGAAGGTGACATTACTGCACTCGAGGCAAGTGATGACTACGTTGGTAGTGGTTCTAACATCTATCAAGGTGATGATGCGTACTTCGAAGGTGTGACAACAGGAACTGATGATGAAGAAGTAAGATACATCTATCGAGTGAGTTTTGTGAATGAGAATGGAAGTGAATCACCTCTGAGTGCAGACTCTAATTCGTTTGTATACAAAGGACAATCAATTACTCGAGATGGTAATTCAGGTGTTCCAAAAGTGTGTGCAAAGTTAGAGATACCTGTTGGACCTGAAGGTACAGTAGCAAGACGAATCTATCGAACACAAAAAGATGGTAGCCGTTCACTGTTCTACTTTGTAGAAGAGATAAAGAACAACTCTTCAGAAGAATACGTTGACTATCGTTCAGATGCATCATTGGGTTCACAAGCACCTGATAGAACATTCTCTGTACCGTTTCCATCAAAAGGATGTAGGTTTACTGCTGCTTTCAAGAACTGTTTGTTTGTAGATGGTGGTGAAATGGACCCAACAAGATTGTTCTACAGTGCACCGTTAGAACCTGATAGGTATCCTGCGTTCAACTACTTCGAAGTGGGAACACGAGAGGGAGGAGACATTGTTGGTCTTGAAACTTACTACAACTCTCTTCTTGTATTCAGAGAGAATGGTATCGACCTGATTCGTGGTGATGCGACTTCAGGCTTCGAGATTGTACCATTCGTGGAAGGTATTGGTGCTTTCTCACACAATACAATCATAGCGGTTCCTAATCTTGGAGTGTCGTTTGTATCACGTGATGGTGTCTATCTCATCAGTGGTGGTCTTGATGGTGGTTCTAACTTGACAATGACAAAACTATCAAAGGGTTTGGATGAATACTTTGAACGTTTATCTGTCGATGCAATGACTGCAGCTGTAAGTGCATACTCGGCTGCAAGACAAGAGTTATGGTTTCATCTTCCAATGTCAGGTAAGCCACAATTGACAACAGGACTTGTGTATCACGTAAATAGTGGACAGTTCTCTACAAGAACAATAGAGTTTCCAATCAGGTGTTTCGCTGTAGACAAAGACCAAAACATTCTTTTCGGTGCCGACCAATGGACATCAGGTACTGCACCAAACAACGACATCATAAGAGGTATCTACGCAATCTCTAAGAAGAAAGCAAGAGGTACACAGTATCCACCATCAGGTGATGTACCGAAAGAATCAGATCCGATAAATTGGCGTTTCCGTTCACAATGGATAGACATGGGTTTACCGTACCTCAAGAAGTATCCGAAGTACTTGTACATCTATGGTATCTCTACAGGTAATCACGATGTTGTCGTACAACATTACAAGAATAGAGATTGGACTGATGCTTTTGCGGGTGGTACTGCAAGAGGCCAAGTTGCTGACCAAAAAGACCAAGATGTTTATGATTTCAGCAAGTGGGATACAGCAAAGTGGCAAGACAAAAGATTGATACAAGTAAGAGTACCAATCACAACTTCTTCTGTTTCAGAGTATGCCTTTGAGATAGCAGGGTTTGAACCTTTTATGCTTGTCGGCTATTCAGTCGAATACCAAGCAGATGGTGCAATGACAATCAAGGGGAAAACAAACTAATGGCTTATAGATTCACAAAAGCAGACATTATCAGTGGTTCTATCGTTCAATCAAGAGAGTTTGATAATGCGATAGGAACATTCGCTGATGTCCTTAACGGTGGACTTGATAGAGATAACATACCTACAGATGCTATCGACAATCTGTCATGTGCAAATAACTTTCATCAACGAATCAAGATCTTCTCAGGACTCAATGCACCTGATTCAGAACTACAACCTGATGCCAACTACGTAGAACCCACACCAAATAGACTTGGTCGTTTGATGTATGGATACAGATACGGCGAAGAACCTGTAAATGCAGGAACAGGTTGGGCACAAGCAACATCACAAGCTGTAGATGTAGAAGAAGGAATGATGGAGATAAGTTGGCATTGTTCCGAAGCAAAGACACAGTATTGGTCGTATTGGCGTAATCATACCACTGACAAGGTGGCATTAAAGAGCATGCAATGGCAGATACGTGTAGATGGAAACATCGTATACACAGGTTGTGCACAGTTCGAGATAATGAACACCTCTATCCATCGGTGTACAATACCAATCAGTAAGGGAAATCACACAATTACTGTCCATTGGAGAGTACCTTCCGCCCGTGATGATACTGACCAAAACCAAGTTGTTGCCGTATGGTGGGGCGCACAACTCGTAGTAATCAACAAGTATAGGTGACAAATGGGATCAGTAAATCTACAAAAGTTCTATCCTGATAATGGGACAGCAATCGCAACAGATGTGAACAACAACTATCAAGCTATCAGAGGTAGTTCACAAGGTCTAAACGATGAGAATGTTGGCAACGAATCTTTGATACATGACCACTTCAACTTCGATGTAAACATCAGACATGCTGATTATCAATCGAATGGATACTATGTGTCTACGGGTACTACACTTGCAGCCAACGCACAGTATCGTTCACTAACAGATACAAGTGTTGCATCGGGTGCAACAAAAACAAACATTGCTGATAAAGACCATGAGATTGCACATGGCTCAACAGGCGTGACAACTACACAAGTGGGTGCCGGTACAAAGATTGCTGTTGGCGGTAAAGCTGATGCAAACAATGCGAATGGAATACAGATACTTGCCGGTGATGTGATACATGTGTTTTGGAATGTGACAGCGTATAGATTCGTTCCTGACAATGGTACGTTAACTAACTATGTGTGCGAGCTTATCGACAAATCAAGCACGCGCTCTTCGATTCTAAACTATGCTTTTGTTGTTTACCCACAGTTCAATACACAAGACAGTTTGGCAAGCAATACAAACTTCACTGATGCAGGCGATGGTAGTCATGGTTTCTCTAATGATACCTTTCGTAATCCATCTGATGGAGTTGCTGCACTCGGTGGTGGTGGAGGTGTAGCTGACCCTAACTCAACAGGTCTAAACAATCTTACTCCTTTTGCAGACTACAGAACAGATCATTGGACATGGGTTCCTATTATGATGGGTTCAGGCGGTGCTACATCAGGCGCAGGCGATGATACAGTTGCTGTTATGATGGATGCACAGAATGGAGCATCAAACAATGCGATTGGTGAGTCTAAAAATTGCTCGGGACAAACATACATAAAGGTAGACACAAACAAGAATCTTTATGCTATACAGCTCTATGTAGCAGGATGCATAGGATTGCACTATAACACAACAACTACGAAGAATGGTTCATTTGTTGAAGACCAAGCTGTGACAAACGCTCAAGGCGGTATTGATGGCACTCTCCACATAGAACGTGCAAGCATAGGATACGTTATCTATAGAAAGGAGGGAGTATAATGGCATACACGGTACCAAACACTTTTAATGCTGCAACAGCAATAGAAGCTGATAAAGTGCAAGAGAATAACGATGGACTACGAAACTACATCAATGGTGGTATTGTTTCAGCTGACTTCTCTACTTCATCAACATGGGTAGAAGCAAAGCACATAATGAAAGGACTGTACAATCCAATCATAAACGAATACGACATGGAACTTGGATACCATTGTGGTTCACCAAACTTTCCAATCTATCATCCAGGATACTTTGGAGGTCTATTCCATAAACTTGGTGGTTCAGGTCGAGGAACAGTACCCAACTCGAATGTTGACATTTATCTACGAAAGAATGCAAAAGTATTCTTCTACTTCACTATCTCACCAAGACCTCTTGCTGCAACAGATACAAGTACACCAACAAAAACTATAATGTCCTTACGTGTCGATGGACAACCGTATAATGATAGTCAGAACATGTTCACAGAACAGTTAGAAGCTAATGACACAGGAACGGCCAATGAACCAATCGTATCACCGTATAGAAGAAGAACGTGGTCTCATCAGATTGTATTGGACTTAACAGCAGGTGCACACACTTTTGAACTGGTCGGTCAATCAGGTCCAACAAGTGTACCACTAAAATTTTATACGTACAGCTTATCAGCATGGTACAATTAAGGAGTAAATTATGGCGTTAGACCCAGTATCATTAGCAATCCTTGGAGGTTTGCAACTTGCAGCAGGAGCCGCAGGTGGTGTTTCAAACTACATGAAAGCAGATGTTATGTCTGATGATGAAAAGGATAGACTGAAACAACTACAACGAGAACAAGAACTTGGCATGCTTGGTTTTAGTCCCGGTGAACTACAGGATGTTAGACAAGCAGTTGTCAATCCTATGGCTGCGATGGAAAAACAACAACAAGATCAATTGAAAGCTACGATGGCTGCACAACAAGCAGGTGCAGGTGATGCTTTCAGAGTTGCTCTCGGTGCTCAAGAAAGTCAAAGAAGAGTACGTGCCGGACAAGAAGATAAGGTACAACAACAGAACTTGATAGAGAAACAAAGAGAAGAACAACAAATCTTACAGCTTGCTGCCAAAGATAAAGCAGTTGAAGCCGCCAAGAAGGCCGCCATAATCGAAGCTGTGACAGGTGGTATTGTAGCAGGTGGTTCTTTTGCTGTCAAGGCTGCTGACTACATGGAAAGTACAACTCCTTCCGAAGATGTTGCTATCACTGTTGCTGATGAAGCACAAAACGACTTTAACTCAATGAGAGATTCAGGATACTTTGGTGAAACACAACCACAGCAAATGTCTCAGTTAGGAGGCGTACCATCAGGGCCAAACCAAAACATGACAGCTATGTCATACCAAAACAATGATTTGTTTGGATTCGCCAATCCCTTTCAGACCAGGGGAGAACCGTTTCCTGCTATGACAAGACCGGATGGTACAGTTGTAGACCAATACGGCAATCCGATAGATCCTAATGCATCATTATTCTTAAACAGGGTGGGACAATAACATGGCTGAAGTAAAACAAACATACATACCTGAAACCAATGCAATGTTCTTTGCTAACTCGTATCTTGATTCACATCAACGTAAGTTAGAAAAGGCTATGGCATTTGCACAAGCAGAAACACAGAATAAAATGGACTTGTTGGAATACTATCGTAAACAAGAACAGTCTTATCTGAAGTATCTTGCGAAGATCAAAGGCGTAAAAGGATTCGAAGACAAAGGTAGTGCCGACCTTTTGAAAAGACAACTTGGTGCTGCAGGTCTTGAAAGTACAGACAATGCAATCAGATTGAGAGCGAAAACAGAAGTAGAGAAAAAGTTTGCTGTAAAGGACAACCAGATTGGACAGATACAATCACAATCTCTCATAGCTGCCAACAACCTTAGTAGAGGTGTTGCTCCTGGTCAAGTTGTTGATAGAGCGATTGCATCGGCTGTTGTCACGAAGAAAAATACACCTGCTGCGATGTCTGCAGCAATTGACATGTATAATACAATCAAACAAACTGATGCACAAAGAACATCTCCACAGTTTGCCACAAATGAAGCTGCCATCGTAGCATCACTTGTCAGAAACTTTGGTCTTACTTCAAAGATTGATGGCAAATCTCCTGCTGCTCTCATACGTAATCAAGGTGCTTTTGAGAAAATCAAACAAAATGAAATCACACGAGAACAAAAGAAATACACATCAAGAAGTATCACTCCTTCAGACATACTCGGTAGTGGTACAACACCTACAACAGCAGAAGGTGGCACTGCAATAGATACAAGTATAGAAGAACTGATGCTATCGAAAATACAAGGAAGAGCTTCACAATTAGAAGATGAACTCCTTGATGCTACGAGAGCAGAGGCCTTGTACGAAAGAGGCAAGCAAATCTATCAGAATCAGTATGGTGGTAATACGTTTGGAAAAGCTTTACGAAGTGGAAGAAACAAAAGAGTAGAGAAACAACTTGCAAACTTGCCACCTGAAGAAAGGTTCTTTGTCGATTCATTGACTACAGCGAAAGGTATCGGTGGCAACAATCCGTTTCTGTATCGTACAGACGCAGACTTAGAAGGTGATAACAAACTTGCTGCTGACTTACTGAATGTGATGATTGCAAACAAAGGTGCCGCAAAGCCAAGAACGATGAAAGACTTTATTACAATGTCAGGTAAAATGGCTACCAAAGAAGATGGTACAATAGATACCAAACAACAACAAAAGGTTCTCGGTCTTGCACTCAAAGGATTGCGTACGTTTGACCAAGAATCAAACCCAGAAACATTCCAAGCTGAGGCACAACAAGCTCAAACTCTGTTTGAAGAATCTTCCAAGTTGGCAGAACAAGCAAGACAAGATAAGGTTCTATTGGAAGCTGCACAAAGAGAAGAACAAGCAAAAGCTGCTGCACCACAACAAAAGGTTGTCACTATACCAACAGGCGAAAAGTTTATCAAACAGTACAAAACAAGGGGAGGTGGTACGAAAGACTATGGTTATAGATACGAAGGTATGGATGATGCCGGACAACCACAGTTCACTTTCTTGACTCTTGGTAAATTGGAAGATAGCACAAAGTTGAATGCACAATCCACAGCAAAAGAAAAAGGCCAATACGAAGAAGCCCTCAAAGAATACCAAAAGACATTAGATAAAATGAAAGAAGCTCAAGGAGAGTAAACA
>Ga0181394_1000426_pt1 | contig 18844 bp, 19 predicted proteins | sample 17SPOviralmetaG_FD_130123 | JGI IMG/M metagenome (GOLD analysis project Ga0181394, IMG submission 130123) | Marine viral communities from the oligotrophic San Pedro Time Series (SPOT) site, San Pedro Channel, CA, USA - 17 SPOT_SRF_2010-11-23 | ecosystem: Environmental > Aquatic > Marine > Strait...
CACACTACACAAATGAATTAAAAAATGGTACAGTAAGATACACTATAAATTGTTGGACGTATAATGGTAATTAAGTATCAATCTATATTCTAAACTCTAACCCCTCGTCTGTGAACATCCATGAGGGGGTTACATAATTCTAAGTATTTCCCCTCGGGAATGTCACAGTCTTCAATCACAGCGAGGGCCTTTTGGAGGTGAATTTATTACACAAGGCTAATCTGCCTTAGCAAAAGGTTTATCAGCTTTTAATATATTTTTAATCGTGTTTCTACAAAAAGTACCAAAACCATCAGTCAATATAGAAAAGGTTATGTGATGTCTCATCTGATGATAAAACATTTGAACTACTCTCCATTTCATCTTGTAAATACACAACATTTAAAGACTGAATTCGTTGTATATGTAACCATGAAAAAGGTCATCATCGCCTTACCAGGGCGAGAATTTTCTGGAAGTTTTTTGAAGAATTGGTCAAATGCTCTCGTTGAATTAACGCGTAGGGGCTACCAAGTGACCATGATAAATGAGTACAGTAGTTTTGTTCCCTTTGCCAGAATGAAAACTTTAGGTCTTAATGTACTGAGAGGTATTGACCAGAAACCATTTAATGGACAAGTTGATTATGATGTCTGGGTAACACTCGATTCAGATATGTTTTTCATTCCTGAACAACTCATAGAACTTATTGAAGATACTAATAATTATCCGGTTATATCAGGTCTTTATAGAATGGCCGATCTCAAACACTACGCAGCAATCAAAAACTGGGATGAAACATATTTTAAACGTCATGGGACATTTCAATTCTTAAGACCAGATGACCTCGAAGGATCAAAGAAATACATCAATGTTGCATACAACGGTATGGGATTCTTTGCATGTCGCCGAGGTGTGATAGAAAAGTTACAGTATCCATACTTCAGTTATCCATTACAAGAAATTAAATTAGATGATGGTCGAATCATTAAAGATATGTGTTCAGAAGATGTAGCGTTTTGTAAAAATTTACAAGATGCTGGGTTCGATATCATGGTCAACACAACTTTGAAGGTTGGACATGAAAAGATGTTGGTCATCTAAAAAAATTCAAGACGATCGGCCAGGTTTGGGCCAAAAGTTTTTAACTTGAACTTTCTTTCCAAGTGATTGAACATTTCACGACGCCGTTTTGAATATTCAAGTCTTGTCTGAATAGGACGCGAGTCACAATCCTGTCTATCAGGCATTGGTTCCCATCCATCAAAATTTTCATCGTACCAAACTTCCTTGTCAATATTTTCGAATTCCATTTGAAGCGAATGGATCAAGGAATTTTCCATATTATATTCATCAAGGAGTGCATCTACAACAGCAGTATCTCTTTTAAGGTAAATTTGTCTAAGTTTTTCTGATACCCCTTCTCGAACATAATTAACTTTGTTTATTTTGTCGTCGTGGTACCCGGTATTTATATTCATAAGATAATCGTCCCGTCTTCTATTCTTGAAAAATGATAAAATGTTATCACATTTCAATTGGAGGGCCTCAAGTTTTTTTTGGTGTCGATCTTCCATTATCAATTGACACTTTTATTGGCATTCGCCGACTTAGGTAGTCTATTTGCGTTTCAAGAATAACACGTTCGCCAACCTCATTGCGGGCGATGACATATTTTAAATCTGGGTTTGAAATACTCATTTCTCTGTGAACAGGTTCCGCGGCAACGAGGCTGTAGATGTTCGTGAATAAGTTACCAAACATTTTTTAGGTGTTGGTGGTGGAATTAAAATTGGATCGTCGTATAAAAGTTTTTTCCAGATAATTCTCTGGACGTCTGTACAAAGTGAATTAGTTGCCTGACAGAATGCAAGACGAAGTTCGTCAGTAAAGAGTGGGATATAGTCACTGTTCATACTTCTTGATTTCTTCGACAACCTTACCACTTAGGTAATTTTCTCTTTTCAATTTTTGTAATTCCAAATCAAGATCAAGCATAAACTTTCTTGGAAGTTCAAACAGTGGTTGAAGCCATTCACGAGAAACATTAAAAATCGCACGAAGAAGCAGCATTTTTTTGTATGTTTATCTCAGAATGTCTTTAGATGACTTACCAAAAAGAGTTCAGTATGTCATGGTAGACTCTGGATTGGTGAATGGTACCAATAATAATTTTTCTTTAGACTTATCCCTGAAGTCGAGTATTCATGTAGAGAATATCAATCAAGTGATAGGTCTCAAGGTTGTTGAGTTTTATGTCACACAGGTTGGTGGTGCAAGTAATGCAGCTGTCTCATCTAACATTGCAAAATTTATTGACATCAAGTGTGATGATATTCCAAAGATTGCACAAATATTAGATGAACGTCATGGTCAGGTTCTCGCTCGAGTTCCCCTTGAAAGACATTTTAGTGGCGTAGGTGCCGATGTCATTCGAGACAAACAATGGAAACCATTCCAAAGAAGAACGAATCTTTTTAATCCGATATCCATGAAAAAATTACACTTCAAAATGCATGAATACCAAGATGACGGAGACTATGTTTCACTTCACCCAGATACTTCGTGGCACATGATTCTCGAAGTGACAACCATCAGTCCAAAAGAAAAACCGAGAGACAAGAATGTTGAAATACTTCAAGCACTCGAAAAGTTAACCAAGAAAATTGAAGTCCTTAATCACAATGTGAGAAAATTACCCGATCGACCACCCGAAGAAGATAAAAAGAAATATCCATTCGGGTATTTGATGTTGCTCATACTCACATTAGTAGGTGGTTTCATTTACATGGTAAATAGGAGTGGGCCTTCCCCGGTTCCAGTTGGCGTCGGCTATTAATACCAATACCAATGGATATTCTATTATAAACTCAGATACAACGAGAGTTGTCGCGAATACAATCTTTACAATATCAATAAACATTACTATTGTAAAGGCTGATTTTTTTATACCCAATGCGGGGCTCGAACCCGCGACCCCAGCGTGCCTATGTGATTCTTACATCACTTAAATATACATTCATGTATAAGCACTGTGCTCTAACCAACTGAGCTAATTGGGTCTTTGCTACCAGGAGGCTTCGATCCCCCTACCTCGAGCTTACAAGGCTCACACTCTACCAATTGAGCTATGGTAGCTATATTATATATTGTAAATTAAGCTTTAATACCCTTGATCCCTCTCGTCAGTGCAACATAGTGTATATTATCATTGTCTATGTCATTGTGAAGTTTTACAACATCTGACTCGAGACCTTTGTATGCATGGATCGTATACATTTCACATATACATGCATCCTTTGGAACCATGTTGAGAGTAATTTCATCAATCATTCGATTGAGCTTCTCACTTCCGAGACTCATAATGAAAGCTGGGAGGTCATCCGAAAATGATGCCTTCTCTTCTTCGGTCAATGAAAACTTTTTTAATTTCCCCGCGAGGTCCTTCATGATTGACACTTGTTTGTCAAAGTCATTGATCCAAATATTTTTTGTCTTGCATGCAGCTTCAAACAGTCCTCGCCAACTTCTAAACAAGTAAGTATATTTTGTACCCGGTTCAATATAATTCAACATTCGTGTTTCATGTTTTGCGCCAGATATCATCCAACATCCCGGAAACTTTTTACGAATTTCATTACATGCCGGGTTACCAACTCTGAATGACTTGTAAAATTCTATGAACTTTGTTCTCGGAGGAAGACGATCGAATGCATTGATACATCCTCGCCACTGATAGATAGCTTGCATGTGATCACCAACAAATACTTTTGGGATGGTTGTATCTCGAAGTAAAATGTTTAACATGATCTCATCAAAGTCTTGAGTCTCATCAACAAAAATCATGTGGAACCTATCATCTAAATAATCTTTACACAAATGTTTGACTTCACAAATCTTTCGGATGGTATCAAAACTATGAAACCTGTGAAGCAAAGCATCTTCCCAAAGTCTGGTCAACATTGGTTTTTTGTCACCAATTCTGACTCGACAAAATTCAACAATATTGTCGTATCGAGACTGGTTACAAAATGCAGTGAATTTGTCGGTGTAATACTTTTTCAATTTGTAAGCCTTGGTACTTAACCAAGGAATGAGTCGACCAATGGTATATGGCTTCACGTCAATGATGTCGGGAGTAATATTTGTTTTATGAATGAAAACTTCACGAAGGATCGAATCAAATGTTCGAGCCTCGAGGTTGGGTGGACTCTTTGTTCGAATCTCCTCAATTAATTTTTTGTTGAATGCCAGGTACAAGATACTTTTGTTTTTATTTTTCTTGGCAAGGTTAATGAGTGTCGTCGTCTTACCACTTCCCGCGACAGACTTGACTGCCATGATGTCCCCACTTTTAAATTTATAATTGTTGACATAGTCTCGGTGATACTGATCTAAAAATCCCATTGAACCAATACATCGACCCTTGATCATGTCAACTTCCGGAATTTGTTCGGACCCAACTTCACTGGAAAAATTTTTACCAGTCAAAATTTCTACATCATCCAATGAAAGTGCTTCACAAAAATGAACCTTCATAGGTTTACCTTCACATATGATATCATAAGTTGATTCATCTTTCAACCATAATATTTTATCAAAGTTGGTAACTATGAGATTGTACTTATCAACTTTGGTCAACTTGTAAGTTAGATCACAAATGGCAAAGTTCCCACACTTTACCCACTTGATCATTAAATGAAATAGTTATGATATCTTTATGCAACAGTAGCCTTCTTCATAACCTTACCGGACGGACCCTGGGGACCTTGTGGTCCTTCGGGGCCAGCCGGGCCCTGGTCACCCTTCGGACCAGCCGGGCCCTGGTCACCCTTCGGACCTTGTTCACCCTTCGGACCAGCCGGACCAGCCGGGCCTTGAGCACCTTCACCGACAGAGTCGATCATCTTCAAAAGAAGACCATACAACCGATCCTTATCGAGACGAGCCCGACCCATTTCTTGCTTGATTTCTTGCTTGAGAGACTCCATGATTATATACATAAAAGAAAGATTATCTTTATATCAAATGATATTCATTGGTCCAACGCCATTGAGTGGAATTGGTCAACATACCAAAAAGTATCTCGATCTGTTCCCTGGGAGTAAGTATTACATGTACAATGATGACATACCAGATTCCGATAATGCATTTCTATTTGCTCTGCCAATCAAAAATGTTATCGATACAATTCCAAGTATCAAGATCAAATGTAAAAATGTCATATGCATGACCGTCTGTGAAACTGAAACAGTTCACGAAGATTATGGTCTTTTGTTTGACATGTTTGATCGAATCGCTGTTCCGAGTGAGTTTTGTAAACGGGTCTTTTCGAGACAATTTCCAAACAAAGAATTTTACATCATACACGCTCACATTCCTTCTGAACCGTATGTATTCTATCACATTGGAAATATCATTGACCCACGAAAAAACTTCAATGCCATCTTGCGAGCTTTCATTCAGTTAAACATGAAATACCCCGACACACGACTTCTTGTCAAGGCGACATGTAATCAAAAAGTTGAAATAAACCTCAAGAATGTTGAACTCATCAATGGTCTCGTCACAGACAAAGAAATTGATATCATTCATAGTCGGGGACATTGTTATGTGAACGCATCAAACTCCGAAGGTGTTGGTATGGGAGCGGTCGAGGCAGCCATTCGAGATAAGCCAGTCATAGCTACAAGTTATGGTGGCCCGAGTGAATACTTGAAAACACCCTATATGATTAACTGTGAACTTCAAGAGTTGGAGAGGGATGATTTCCTCTTCAAAAAGGGAATGCTTTGGGGTAAGCCAAACTTTGACCAACTCTTGGAGTTCATGGAGGACGCCTATAAGAAAAGACTAAAGTTCATGGATCATTCATTCACTAAGGAACTTGTGTGTCATGAAAAAGTTTTAGAAGAGTTCCATGTCAATATAATTAGCGACAAAGACAAGTAGACCCATCAAGATGGTTCCAGACATGATAGAACCTTTTTGGGTAACTAAGAATGCCACGATATCATCAATGGTTTCGATGTTCGTAGGCTTTGTCACATAACGCGGGACGAGAACGCTGACAATGATGTACAATGACATTGCTATTATAACAGGTCTAAGTGTGTCCTGGTCGAACATTTATACTAACTGGGATTTTAATTCATCCGAGACTCTATGTTTTCTACAAAAGTTTCCACAGACAGCTCTGAACTGACACGGTTTACCGGACATTGTTATGGCAGAACATGTCTTGGCAGTCGTGGAAATTCTTGGTTGGTCGGGGACTTTATCAATAAGTTGTGACACTCTCTGCATTCTCTTTTCTTTTTCTCGTTTGTATCCATTCTTTAGTCTCCACGTCGCATCTGCAAGGCGATAACATTTTTCATTTGGCTCACTGAGACGGTACATTTTGACCGCGTCATTGAGGCATGTAGTCCAGACAGTGTCGCGAACGATTTGCATATTTTGAGATCTGAAAGATACTTAATGCGTGACAACTTAGGTTACGCTTCCCCGGCAATTGTTGCCAAATACAAATCAACTTCACCAGAAAACTCTGGACATTTTTCAACCGTCTTCTTAGTCACCATGTCTTGAATATTAACGATGTGCTCCTTGAACTTGATCACGTCCACACCGGTTGCGTTATGAATTTGGTAGTCAGTGGCAATGTCTTTCGCTGCGTAGAGATAGGCTGCGGCATAGTTGGCGTGAAGTGTCGCGATCAATGGCGAAGCATCTTGTTGAGCAGCCGTGGCATATCTCGCGGATTGTCTGATTAATTTGTCCAAAGACTCTGTGGCAACAATTCGTCTATTCTTGATGAGTGTATACATCAAGAAGACGGCGATGGCCAAGTAGAGATAGAACATTCCTAATCTAAGTAAAGAAATAAAACGTGTTCAATGGATCTGTGAAAAATAACTTAAGTGAGAGCCTCGCCTATTAAAAATCAAGAAAGATGGGAGAGAGTGTTCAAAAGCTTACACACATCGAACATGTCCTTAAAAGACCGGATTCTTATGTTGGTCCAGTGGACCTCAGTTCTGAACCATACTGGATTCATCACAAGACTGATAACCGATTCAAAAAGAAGAGCGTTAATTATTCACCAGCTTTGCTCAAAATTTTTGATGAAATATTGGTCAACGCAATCGACAGAAACTCAATATATCCGAAACACGTTACTGGCATCTCGGTGGGGATAGATAAAGATACTGGTGCTGTGACTATTGAGAACAACGGACCCCTCGGTGGTGTCGCAGTCAAGATGCATGAGAAGGAAGGTGTTTGGAATCCTGAACTTACTTTTGGTCACCTTCTCACGAGCACAAACTACGATGACACAAAGAAGCGTATTGTTGGTGGCCGCAATGGCTATGGCGCCAAATTGACAAACATCTACTCTTCAGAGTTTTCGGTCATCATCAAAGATCATGAGAATAAGAAGACTTATTCCCAAAAGTGGGAAAATAATATGACTGTTTGTCATCCCCCAAAAATTACAAAACATTCTGGTTCAACTTCTTCAGTTTCAATTACTTTTGTTCCAGATTGGAAAAGATTTGGTATGAAAAAGATGGACAACAACATTTACAAGATTTTTGAAAAAAGAGTTTGGGACGCAAACATTTGTACCACACCCAATTGCAAGGTTAAGTTTCAAGACGAAGCACTCCCAAAGACTTCTTTTGAAGCGTATGCCAAGATGCACGAAGGTGTGACGGATGTGTGTTCGGTGACTACCGATCGCTGGTCAGTGTGTATTGGGCCATCCGAGAATGGACTTGAACAAGTCTCCTTTGTAAATGGTATTTGTACCACGAAGGGTGGTACACATGTAGATCACGTGGCTTCTTATCTTGCTTCGGGTATCATTGATGAAATGGCGAAGAAAATCAAGTTGAAGCCACAACAAGTCAAGAATACTTTCAACATCTTTGTGAAGGCAACTCTTGAAAATCCAACTTTCTCAAGTCAAGTCAAGTCTGAATGTACTTCAAAGGCTCAAGACTTTGGAAGTAAGTTTGATCCACCAAAAAACTTTGTGAAGAATGCTCTCAAGACTGGCATCAATGATGAACTCACAGCACTCTCAAAGTTCAAGGAAATGAAGGAACTCAAGAAGACCGATGGTGCTCGCAAGTCCAAGATTACCGGTATACCAAAGTTGGATGACGCGAACAAAGCTGGTACTGCACAATCCAAAAAGTGTACACTCATCGTCACCGAAGGTGATTCGGCAAAGACTTTAGCTGTTGCGGGTCTCTCTGTCGTTGGTCGCGATCACTACGGTGTGTTCCCACTTCGCGGTAAATGTAAGAATGTTCGGGACGCTTCGGTGGCACAGCTTACATCAAACCAGGAGTTCAACGATCTCAAGAAGATCCTTGGTCTTCAACAAGGCAAAGACTACCAAGATGTTTCTGAACTTCGCTATGGTCGTCTCATGATTATGACTGATGCGGATAATGATGGTTCTCACATCAAGGGTCTCATCCTAAATATGATCCACTACTTCTGGCCTTCACTTTTGAAATTAAATTTTGTTGTCTCCATGGTCACCCCGATCATTAAGACTTCGAAGAGTGGTCAATCAAAATCTTTCTATACCGACTCTGCATTCAGAACTTGGTATGGCAATGGACAACCCGGATGGAAAATCAAATATTACAAGGGTCTCGGTACGAGCACGAGTGCCGAAGCTCGAGAATATTTCAAAAAGATTGAAGACTTGACTGTCAAATTTGATGTGGATACCATGACAGATGCTTCCATAATTCTCGCGTTTGACAAGACCAAGGCTGACGATCGTAAGTCTTGGCTTTTGGAAAGTAGTGTCAAGGCACCCTCAGATTTGGAAGTTCCATATGGATCCATCAAAAATCTTGGGATTACAAACTTTGTCAAACAAGACTTGGTAAACTTTAGTCTGGCAGACTTGAAGAGGTCAATCGCTCACGCGGTCGATGGTCTCAAGCCTTCTCAAAGAAAAGTTATGTACGCATGCTTTCATAAAAATCTTCGAGACGAAATGAAAGTTGCACAGCTCGCAGCTTATGTTGCCGACAAGAGTGCGTACCATCATGGTGAAGTATCTTTGGCGGAAACAATTGTCAAGTTGGCCAATGATTATACGGGTTCGAACAATATTAACTTGCTTGAACCACGTGGTCAATTTGGTACAAGACTCATGGGTGGTAAAGACGCGTCACAAACTAGGTACATCTTTACAAAGTTATCCAGAGAGACTAGAAAAATTTTTGATCCCAAAGATGATCCAATCTTGAATTATCTCGATGATGATGGTCGTTCCATTGAACCAGATTATTACATCCCAACATTACCAATGGTACTTGTCAATGGAACCGAAGGTATTGGAACTGGGTTCAGTTGTTATGTTCCACCTTTCAACCCAGAAGATATCAAAAAGAATATTCTTCGAAAGCTGGAAGGACAATCCATACAACCCATGAAACCGTGGTTCAGAGGTTTCAAGGGGAAAGTTTTTGAAAAAGATGACACATGGATCACCGAAGGTATTTGGTCGATGGTTGGCAATGATATACATGTCACCGAGTTACCACCTGGACGATGGACTCAAGATTTCAAAGAATACTTGGATACCATGTCTGAAAAGAAAATTATCACTGGGTACACCAACAATAGTACGACTGACAATGTCAACTTTATGATTTCTGGGTACAGTGGCAAGGATATCCAAAAAGATTTTAAACTCCAAAAAACTTTTAGAACTTCGAACATGCATTTGTTCCATCCGATCCGGGGTATCCACAAATATGCCAGCCCGGAAGAAATTTTGGAAGATTTCATTGATGTGAGACTCGATGCTTACCACCGAAGAAAAGAGCACATGGTCAAAACTTTGGAACAGCGATCAATGATGTGTGACATGAAATCAAAGTTTGTCACGATGGTAATCTCGGGTGAAATTGTAGTCTTCAAGAAGAAGAGAAGTGTGCTCGAAGATGAGTTGTCCAAAATTTTTCCAAAGGTGGATGGAACCTATGATTATATTTTGAACATCAAGACATATCAGTACACAGCTGAATCAATCGATGCGTTACTCAAAGAGTCTCAAGACCTTCGACGTGAACTTGAAATATTGAAGGCGACAAAGCATATCGACATGTGGAAATTAGACATTAAAAATATGTAGACAATAGTTAAGATGCCCACAACAAGTGGTGCCGGAGTGTCACTCAACGCCATTGGCAAACAGGACACATACTTGTTAACAAGTGATGTAGACAAGTCAATTTTTAATTACAATATTCAAAGACATTCCAACTTTACAAAGTTTCATAGAACTACAGTAATAAATCGCGCACCGACTTCTCCGACTTGGCCATTTAATGAACGCATCAAGGTTACTTTCAATCCGCAAAATATGGGTGACTTGTTGAGTAACATGTATGCAGTCTTTAAGTTGCCGGCATTACCAACGGGTGAAGGTAAAAATTATTCAGATCAAGTTGGGCGTCACTTAATTAAGTCTGTGACAATGCGTGTCGATGAGATTGAAGTTGAGAAAATTTATGATGACTGGATGGTCATCTATGATGAACTCTATCTTGAATCATCCGAAAAGGTTGCCAATCGTTTCGTTTTGAACAGAATGATTCCATTTGATTCTGCAAGTAAAAATCCCGTCTACGCAGAATACGAATCAGATGTTGTCGTGCCGTTACCATTTTTCTTTTCAAGAAAATATTCAAGTGATGAGTACGTAACGAATGAACCCAACAGACCATACTTCCCATTGTGTGCCATTCACAAACAAAAGATTGAATTTGAATTTGAATTTCATCCACAAGAATTTTTTACAACCTATGACCCCGTGATCACACTCGATGACTTTAAGATTATTACAGAAGAGTTTACTATTGACCCAGTCGAAAGACTTTACTTGAAGAATCGTGACTATACAATGATTACTGATGTCGTTCGTCGTCACCCAACTATTGAAACGGTGCCAGGTGTTGATATCGTCCGAACAAACTTAATTCCAAATAATCGTGTCAAGGCTCTTCACTGGTTTTTCAGAAATTTAAATTTTGAAGACACATCTGTCACGACCGTTCCGAATGATACTGACACATATAAAATATATGTTCGCGAGTACAACGGTGCATTTACATTGAAAAATCTATCATTTTTCCGTGTCTTGACGCAGGATGGTGTGTCAACATTCACGAGAGTAAATTTTAGAACAGTCACACTCGATGGTAATGGAACGACAGAGTTCGCGGGTACCAAAGTATTTGACACCGAGTATAATATTGTACCATGGGTGAACGCAGCCACAAACCCCGGTGACCCTATCATCACCGTCACAGTCCCATCGAATACATTCATTGAAAAGTTTTCTTTTGAATTTTATACCGAAGAATCAAGTCGAGCAGATGGTTCGCGACTTCTTACAAACATACCCGCGTTTGACATTGTCAAAAATGATGAAACACCGTTTCTCGTCGCATCTGAAAAAATTTCGGATTTTGTGAGTCTTGAACAAGATACGTTTACGCAGTCTTACAGTATTGACCTTGACACATCAGTTTTCCGTGTTCCGGACGCCGTCGAAAATGATTACTACTACATTCAAAATAGATTCAACTTTTCAAAAAATCCAGACTTTGATCAGACATTCACATTTTTCAATCCCATCATGAAGGATGCACGGTTCTATATTCAAGGTGTTGATCTTCCAAACATTTCAAGTACTACTGACGCGTACTACAAATACTTGGTGCCATATCATAGACGCCTTTCGAGACCTATTAGAAACATTTATACCTATTCATTCTCATTGAATCCAGTCAATGTCAATCCATCTGGAAGTTTGGATTTTAGTGAAATTCAATCAGAAAAGACGGGTATCGAAATAAAGTTGGATGAAAATTTAGACAGTACATATAGGTTGTATATTTATTACACTGGCTACCAAACATTTGAGTTTGAAAATGGATTTATGAAACTCGTTTACTAAAAAGATTGTCCTTGTTTTCGGAAATGTAATCAATAATTCTATTCTTGATACACCACTTGATAAAGTTTAGTTGAGCCAAGGTTGTTTGAATTTCACGGTCTGTCCCTGGAACCGCGTAACTAATTTTAGATGACCGACAAAATGGATCGAATAACTTTTTACTGTAACCATCCAAACTTGACTTATACGCACAATGCACGGTAAACAATTTACCATTATTTGTGGTGTACGTCAAGTTCGTCTTCTTTGCGTAGTTCGTGATGAACCATTCAATGTTTCGAAGTGAGATACCACTTGATTTATCAAGAATGCTCAACAATGTAGTTTTATTCTTTTCGTCGGAATAGAAGTCATTTACGGAAGATAGCAGAATGTCTGTTTTACTCATTACTACATCATTGTACTAAAATCTATAAGCCCCTTTCTTTCTGGAAGTGATGAAGTTGGGTCGTTCACCATTTCAACTATACTTGATCTCGAGACTTGAGATTGATGAAAGCTGCAGTATCCATTTTTCTTGGCGCGCACACTACACCGTGTTCCATTTTGACGAAGACCCTTGCACATGATATCATCTTCATTTGGTGCGTCACGAATCAAAAGTCTATAAGGTATACCATAGTTTTCGGATACTTGTTTCAGGTAAATACTGTAGTCCACGTGACATTTCTTGATCTTTTCGCGATAGTCATCTTGGTATTTTCGAATCTCAAGATTGTATTCTTCTTTATTCTTTTTGACACCTTTCTTGTATTCATCCTTTGTGGCTCTCAGTTCAGAATGACACTCACTCTTTTGTCTAGACAAACCTTCTTTGGACTCTGAGAGCTGCTGTTTAAATTCTTCTTTGACTTTTTTCAAAAGCTCCTTGTATTCTTCTTTGATCTTTTTAGCTTCTATGGTTACTCTTTTTCTAACTTCATCCTCAAACACAACGTTGAGACGTTCCATCTTATTTTAACTTTGTTCGTAATTTTTAAATATGTCTTCTACAGAACGCTTAGCTTTGATACGTTCCTTAAGGTCGGCAACTTTACCTGTATCATCGAGACCAAGACGTTGACACTCTTTGATGAGATCTTCCTTCTTCATACCACTTAGTGATGGTTCCTTCTTTTTGGGTGGAGGTTTATGTTGAGCGATGATGTCACCAAAAATTTCATTTTTAGGATCTTTCACGAGAGGTTCAAGAAGATCACAGATTGGATTCAAAAACTTGTTTGTGAAATAATGATGGTAGTCAATGGGAATGCTATGTTCTTCGACCCAACCCGGATCTTCAGCTTTTTCATAGGCTCTGGCCTTCGCGTCTTGTGTCTTGACCAAGAGGTACGGGACACGATCACCAGATTGTGGTTCAGAACCCGGGCGACGGGACCGCATCTTATCACGGACTGCAACATGTGGAAGATTATTGTTCTTGTATGAGTCACCCAATTGCTGAGACAAGACCAACTTTTCATTTGGAACATGTCCTTCCAATAGGTTGATGGCTCTTTCGAGTGCTAATTGTTTGGGTGGCTCCGGATCACTACTCTCCAAGACAACATCCAACAATTCTTTGCAGACTTCTCTGACAAACTTTGTATTATCACGACGAACAACTTGAAGACCCTTGATGTCTATGTAATCCATATTCATTTCACCTTGTTTATTCTTTGTCCAAAGTTTAGCTGCGTATCTCTTCTTACTGTAAAGGAAATAGGGACAATATACCTTTTCAAGTTCAAGATTATTTGGGCGTTTGAACAGGGTAGTACATTCTTCGGCGGCTTGTTCTCCAAGCTTCCATGAGTACTCGATGGCTTCCATACCTTGACGTTCTCCGACATCAAACTCAACCATAACACTATCCGTATCCCCATACCTCACCTTTGCACCCGGAAAGTTCTTTTCGACATAATTCTTTGTCTCTTCAATCATACTTCGACCCTTATACGTCGTCGTAGAAGCAATTGGTACACATGGAAGGATGCCTTTCCCAGCACCCGTGAAACCATAGATTGAGTTCATAGATATTTTATACGCAAGTTGCTTTCCATTGTAGACTTCCTTCATAAATCCAGTGGCTGCAGCCATATCTTTTTTGGCTTGTTTTCGGAATTGCTTCAGTTCCAAAAGAATACTCGGAAGAAGACTTGGGACATCTTGTGCAAACTTGTACGTCTTACCGCTGAGATCAAACTTTTCATAAGTAATACCCGGGACATTTCCATATCTCTTTTCATCCATGACAAAAGTTGAATAACAAAGATTGTGGGCCATCATGATTGAAGGATACAGACCTTCAAAATCTAGAGCTGTGATCGGTGTGTAGTACGCACCACCTTGAGCTTCAAGGACCGTCGCCCCTTCATATTGCTCCAAGGGGATTGCCCCGTATCGAATAGTCGGAACCATGAAACCAAGTTCACGTGCCTTTTTGGTCAACTGTGAAAATACCTTGATTTGCTGACCACGCTCCACCAAGAAAGAGATCGGAACCCAAGTTGCCTTGGCCATCTCCACAAGGTTAAGCAGTGTACAAAGACGTTTGGTCAGTCGATGCGGTAACAAAGTATCCTTGATACAATATTCGGCGACTTCACGAAGTTTGATGGGATCTTCTTCAACAAATCGAGCAAACATTTCCTTCGCTGGCATGTCAATTTTTTGATCACCGAGGTACAATTTCGAAACATTGTCCAACTTGTAAGAGTCCAATTTGTATCCCTTCTTTACTTCGTGGAACAAATCAAAAATGAAACGACCCGACATCGGAAGAAGTTTCAACATGTTATCACCGAGAGCACTCGAAGACAGTCTTTTGTAAACCATGTCAGACTGTTTGTCCTTAAGTTTTCCAAGATTGTAAAATTTTTCACTGCAATTATTGATGACCCCTCGTTTGAAAATATACTCAAGATCGAAACCAAAAATATTCCAGCCAGTCATGATGTCGACATCTTTGTCTTTCAAATAATTTCGGAATGCTTCGAGCATTTCACGTTCGGTGTCGAAACTGATAATGTTACATCCCTCCAAGTTTGAATCAGTCTTTTTGTAACAGAGACAGGTCTTATCATATGGTTCGTCGGAACCAAATGTACACAGAGAAATGGCAATCTGAAAACAAGCGTCACCTTTAATGTTTGCATCAGGAAACTTTCCAGTAGAACTATTTGATTCAATGTCAAACGAAGCTACAACAAACGGTGCGATATCATCACGCTTCACAGGTTTCAGACTTTCCCAGTCATTACAGAAAAGATCAATATCCGTGTGAGCCAGGTGCGAACGAACACATTCAGAACCAGTATCTAACCACCCCGTTGATTGAATACCAGTCCGGTGCATCATACGAAGAATTGGATCAAGATTGGATTCATAAACCTTCAGAGGGAATGGTCCAGACGAAAGCATCAGAGGTTTCTTCAGGAAAGCGTCAGTCTTTCGACGCTTTTCAAGATTTGAAAACTTGACTTGCATGAATAAAAATTTTTCATTGTTTTGAAAACCCCAGATATCCTTCGACTCGACTATGATGTACTCAGAACATTTGTCTTCAATCTTCGCATAAATTTCTTTGGCATACTTGATGTCTGGCAACTTGATATAAAAGTAAGGCTCGAATGCAGTAGTGACACACACAGATTTACCATCTTCAGTCTTACCAAAGATACTAATCAAGTGGTCTTCGCCATCATCGCGAGCCTCCCACGTCAATGCTTGGAAGACAACCATATGTATCACATGACTCAAAATTTTAATATGCTTTACTAGTAAATGTCAGCCGCCTTGATTGACCTCGTGTCCAAGGGTGCCCAGGATGTGTATATCACTGGTCAGCCCGAAGCCAGTTTTTTCCGTCAAAACTATAAGCGTCATACGAACTTTTCTATTAAACCGGAACGTATCGATTACATCGGTTCCTTCGCGGCAAACAGCGAAGTCACGATCCCGATTAAGTCCAAGGGCGATCTTTTGAGCTACGTGTGGATAGAATCTCCGGGTATTTCTGCCGCCGGTAACAACACGACCGGTCTGTTCTCCAGCAACGCTGAACCTACCGACTTCATGTTGTACATTGGCGGTCAACAAGTGTGTAAGTTGGATTCTTTATACGTTCAGGGTGTTCATAATGTTTTGTACAACGAGACGCAGGCCCAAGCTTCCACGGCTGTTTCCACGGCTGAACTCAAGGAAAACGCGACGAACAACGCCGGTACTTCGGACCAATACGTCATTCCGTTCTTCTTCAGCCAGGATTGGACTAAGTGTCTTCCGTTGGTCGGTATGCAATATCACGATGTTGAAATCCGTATCAAGTGCAGAGGAGATGGCTTTTCGCCGAGTGAAACTCCGAAGGTGTATGCCATGTATGCCTACCTCGACACCGAAGAACGTAAGTTTTTCACAGAAGGTGAACACGAGATCTTGATCACCCAAACACAATACCAACCGGCGAGCAAGGAAGATACCGAGTTCGATCTCACGTACTTCAACCACCCGACCAAGGCTATCCACGTTGTGTCTTCCAACACGGCGGCTGTTAGCAACTGGGATGTGGCTTACGGTTTCAGTGATGCTACGTTGTACATCAATGGTACACCACTCTTTGAGAACATGTCCAAGGACTTCCACCACAGTGTTGTTCCGAAGATGCACTCTCAATTCTTGCCGGACAACCTTCTTCAAACGGCTCCGGTGTACACTTGGCCTTTCTGCTTGAACATCGGTAGGTCTCAACCGTCTGGCTCGTTAAACTTCTCTCGCATCGACACCGCCAAGCTTGCCGTTCGCGGACCGTACGGTGGTGGCAAGACCCATCGTGTCTATGGTGTCAACTACAACATTCTCCGTATTAAAAATGGTATGGCTGGTGTCGCTTTCGGTAACTAATTTAATTTCAAAACAAAAATTTACATACGATTGGTTTAAAAATATCAATGATATGTAAGTCAGGATGGACCTTGTTCCAATTAAACTCATCAAGAACCGCAATGTTCGCAACACCCTTTTGAGAGTCAAAGGTGAGAATGCCGAAATTGACACATCTGACTACATTGAGTGTAAAATGAATACAAACCTCGCGGCGAGATATCTCATGGCTATTGAAGATGCATCGGAAATGGCTAAGCAACTCATCCAGAGACCCGGTGTCTTTGAACAAATCGCGAAGGACATCAAGAAGGAAGCTGACTATGATTTCAAGTTTCAGTGTCGCAGAACATCCAATATGACTAAACCTGCAAAAAATCGTAAGGGTACCGAGTATCTTCATATCTCACACACCTATGAGAGTGGTGATGGTCACTACGCACTCGCAAAAGTGAATCACAACAAGAAGGAAATCGCGTTGTTCAATTCAATGGGTGCGGGTCAGTCAGATTTCAGGAATGAACTTCGTACAGTCTACGGAAATACCTACACATTAAGAAACAAAAACTCTTCCTTCCAACCGACGGGTGGATTTGTGACCACGAACACAGAAAATTACAAACAACTTCTTAACAACGTAAGTGTTAACATTCGGAACAAGAAAGTTCTTGAAAGGTCTTTTGAGATTTCACAATATGACGAGTTGTCACAACATCACTTTTGCTACATTGAAGCTTTTATTGCTATGATGCACGATACATTGGGAACACCCATCGGTCCAAAGGATCCAAGAGATCGCCTTGAATTTGTGAAGAAGGTTGTGTGGGGACTTCTACATAAATATACTCCACCATCAAATAGAACTTCACTCAAATGGAAATACTTTGTGACGAACTTTCGATACTTTCTTAGAATTACGAATACAAATGGTCGAAGATTTAGATTGAATCATGTGGCTCAAGTTCCTAAAGATGTTGAAAAAGTTAAAAGAACTGTGATGAAAGTTAAAGTCCCAACCGGTATGAATAGTTCGTGGTCCCTCACACAAATTATGAATTGGGCGGGAAGTAAAATCTGAACTTAGGGTAAATGGTTCTACCGTTCATAATCATAGGAGGTCTCGCGACCGCCGCGGCGTATACTTATTTTGGTGAAAATCTCGTGAGTTCCACCCAGGCCAAAAAGATGATACGCTCAGGAAAGATAAAGAAGGTCATCGATGTTCGCACAATGGCAGAATACAGAGCTGGCCACTATCGGGGTGCTCTCCACATTCCAGTGAATAAGATTAACAAGAAGACTACCACAGAACTTCCAAAGAAGGGACTACTCGTCTACTGCAATACTGGGCAACGGGCCAGATTTGCGGCAGAGAAACTTATTGAATTAGGTTTTGAAGATGTGTATTACATTGCTGGTCACTACTCAAGTCTCAACTGAGACCCTCAATAACTTCCTTAGTCTTTTCATACATTCGCTTCGCGTGGAACTTCTCATCCTTGAGTTGTTCCCAAATCGTCAATCGATACTCCAAGAAATCTAAGAATCTCTCGGGGTCTCGATTGGATTTATAACGGACCTTTTCACCTTTCATAGCCTTTTCCATCACAGCAAGCTTGGCTTCAAACATGCGTTCTTGCATAGCCTCGGGGGTCTCCCGAGAAGTGAGTTCTTGTTTCTTGGGAGCCATTTGTATTAGACGTGTGTCATATCTTTAAATGAAGAAGTGCTTTGTCTCTCCATTTCGTGACTGTATATACAGTGACACCCAATTCCACCGCGAGGTCTTTTAGGGTTAGGTGTTTACCATAGTAGTTTTCAAGAATGTATCGGCTCACATCATCTAGACCATAGAGGATATCAGGTTCTTTGTCGTAATACGGTGGAGTTTCATAAAATTGAAGTTCCTCATGTATCGTGGTTCGTCGCAAACAATTTTTACAGCTCCAATAAATCCATGGATATGCGTACGTACTAAACTTGAAACCCAACTCCGGGTTA
>Ga0181394_1000430_pt1 | contig 18750 bp, 28 predicted proteins | sample 17SPOviralmetaG_FD_130123 | JGI IMG/M metagenome (GOLD analysis project Ga0181394, IMG submission 130123) | Marine viral communities from the oligotrophic San Pedro Time Series (SPOT) site, San Pedro Channel, CA, USA - 17 SPOT_SRF_2010-11-23 | ecosystem: Environmental > Aquatic > Marine > Strait...
TGGCGTCAGTAGTCTTTGCTACCGTCATCTGCTTTTAAGGCGCGAGCCGCCCTAGTCTTTCCCAGTGCCACTCATTTTTTCTGAGCTGAGGTCGCTCTCTTGATTCTTCATGTTTATTTATAAAATAGTACAGCATTACTTACATATTCTGCGTGTATTGGCCAATAGGTCGTGTAACAATCGTTTACAACAACATTCTTTACTGTATAATTATTACATAGATCTGTAGTAATACGCAACTTTTAAGGGTGCGCTATTTTAACGCATTTTAAAACCAATGCGTCCTTTTTGTCCAGTAGCAAAATAAGTCTTATTATACAATTGCGGTGCACCCGCAAACACTGCTGGAAACTTGGTGTAGTATTTTAAACTTACTGCATCACCTTGTGCTTTTGCATCAGTCACCAATTGTACATACTCGTTATTATTAAGCACTTCCAGCATTGCATTTTTAAATTCGTCCATTCCGTTTACTACAGGAATAACTGCATTTACAATTGCATTTAATGCATGCCAAAATATTCTATAATCGCTGCGATTCAATGTGTCAGGTGCGACACCTTGCGCCTTGGTCAATTGTTTTAAGCGTGGCGTTGTTAAATCTGCAAGGTTACTACTGCTCTTGTCTAAATTAACCATTGCTTGAATGTCTGCACTGTCAATAACACCAACCATACGGGCAACTTCCAGCGGACCAACTATTGCACTTTTAGTAGCAAACATTTCAATAATTTTAGCACCCTCAGGAAAACGCTGTCTAATCTCTGGAGTCATTTGTTTATAAATGCCACTTAGACTACTAGCCGCGCCACCACCGGTACTGATCTTGCTACTAATCTGAATACTACGTCCATCTGCTGTTTGAATAACACTGTCAATTAATTCCATTTGTGTATCTTGCGGAAACATAACTTTACTACCTGCAAAGTTTTTTAAACCAAACTGTTGCATCATTTTGGCAGTATCGCCTGTAACACTGGCAGGTGCACTCATAAGTGCAATAGGACCTAGATATTCCCCACCATACTTTTGTAGTACATTATAGTATTTGTTGCCGCCTAGAATAGGCTGTGCGCTACCCCGCATTGCTTGATCAACTGCACTGCTAATCACTAGACCAAGATCACCTAAATCTTTTGTACCTGTCTTAATCTGTTGTGCAAGTTGTTGCGCACTGCGGAAGTTTTCATCTGGTACTAGATCGCTGGGTTTAATTGGAGTAGATTCTTGTTCAGCACCTTTGCCAAACTTATATCCACGCAGTGTTTTCCACATACTATGAACACCCTGTGGAGGTATTGCTTTTATATAACGTACCCAGTATTGTGGTTTATTGTTTTTATCAGTTACAGTAGCAATAATTGCTGCTGTCATAGCACTGTTAGGATTGTTGTCGTTTATTCTAGCATTTTTGTCAGGGATAGCAATTTTAAGAGCTGCTTCCAGTTCCTCTAAATTTTCATATCCACTAGCATTATCAGGTATTACATCAATATTATTAATAGTAAGAACGTCTTCAGAGTTGGTATCACTGACATAGGTTTCACCTGATTTACGGGCAGTAACACCTCTGGCTTCTTTTAAAAACTGATATGCTCTCATGCTACTATTTATACCCTAATAAATAATGTTGACATATTAAATTTTATCACATATAATAGACATTATGAAAATAAGATTCTACAAAGACATTGATGGGTGGCGCTGGACAGGCTTTTTTATTGCCATGGTAGCAGCGTTAATCCTCAGTGATGCTAATGTAGAAACACAATGGATAGGCTGGGCATTGGGTTGTGTTAGTTGTTTGATGTGGGTGTATTTTGGTTGGAAAGACAGAGATATGCCTAGAACACTTATGGAACTTATGTACTTAACACTTAGCATTAGAGCAGTTTACAATTGGATTTATGCATGAAAATAGTATTAGCGACAGTAGAAGATATTAAACCCGTGGCGGATAGATATCTCGTATTAGAATTAGATACATTCCGTATTCAAGGAAAAGAAATTCCAAGTTGGTGTATAGTTGATGCAGGTGATATAGGCTTGGCTGATATGACTGAACTTGCACACTACAAAGAGCAGCATGAGAATCTTATTCGCAACTATAAAAAGGGCGACTTAAACTTTGTTGCACAGATGGTAGATCATCTTCGAGGCAAGTTTGGTGGCAACTTGGATAGTTTTTATACAGAACTTTACAGTAGAACACAACAAGAAAAAGCGGATCCCTGGGATTACGTTATAGAAAAAGAGGCTTAAATGTACCAAGGCAACGGACATCAGTTCGATAATAAATTTGACAACATCAGCGACCTAATGGAACGCTATTACAATGATGGTACCAGAGGCGCACGACCAGGTGCAGAGTACCGTGGAGCATTGCGCAACATGGCAAGAATTAGTTACCGTGTAGCAAAAGCCGCAATAAAACATCAACAAAAAGGTTGACAACTTCTAATCCTGTGTTATATTAAATGTATAAGTTGTTTTGAGGAGAGACACGATGTATGCATTAGAACAAGGTTTAGTGGATTTGATTAACGCTCAACGTGCTGAGGCTGAAGAGTACAGCAAGCAGGAAGGTTGCTTTATGGGCATGATGCCTGAAGCAACAGAGCTTGTGTATTGGGAGTCACGTGTGCCTACAGGTACACTTGCTGAGTACAATCGCATCGAGCTTGAAGAGAGTGTGTATTATGCTGTGGCAGATGCATACAGCAAGGGCTATGCTCGCAACTTGCGTCTAAGTGTTTGGACTGATGAAGAACTACAAGCAGAGTTAGACGCCGCTTGCGCTATGATTCAAATGCAACAAGAGGCGCAATGCTCATAGTAATTCCTTATCCAAATGATGAAAAATTTATATCTGTAGCGCAAGCATCAGATAATAAAGAAACCATTGCTGCATATCGCAAAGATATACTTGAGTATGTTGATATGGTATGCACTGGTCCTTGGCAAAGTGATGACCTTGATGTACTACATAACGGCATTCGTGTGAGATTGGGTAGACAACAAGACTACTTTATGTTACAATTAAAATATGGAACAGCAAAGGAATATTAGATGACCATGCATTTAGTAAGAGGCATGTCCTCAATTAGGACAAGCAAGCACAAGCAACAGGGTCTTACACAGCGAGACAGAGACGCAAAAGTCGAACATGACAAGTGGTTGCGTGAGCGTGGACTGCATCCCTCACAACTAAAAGCAAAACTGCCGCACGATGCAAAGGGTAGACGTTTGGGTGTGGGCGACGTGCCTGATTACAGCACAAGACAAGAAACTGTGCCAACTAGTGATCGTATTATGGCTACGCAAACACGCAGACGTGAGAATCAATACACTGGTAATGAACTTGCTGGTATTGGCACACTGCATAAGAGTAACATGGTGCCCATTCGCAAAGACAGCAATGATGCAAAAGAAATAGCAAGGATGCGCCGTGGCTAGTAAAGGCTTAAAACAATGGCGTGATGCAGGACTTACTAAAGTTCAGCCCAATGGTAACGAACAATTTTATGTTCATAGTGCTACACCAGATCCTCAGGGTCGCCGTTGTTATTGCGTAGTGGCGCAGGACATGAGTTTTAATGATGTAGTTGTAATGACACCGCAACAACGGATGATGGTTGAACTAAAGTTTGGTCAACGAATAGACATTGAGGATTGGACTGAAATTTTTAACATACAGCCAGATATGCTTACTGAATTTCATGGCAATAAATATGGCGTTAAAACCGAAGAACGTATTACATATAATGAATTAATGCACATGTGTACACAGTGACGTATATAACGCAAGAAATAAAAACCTTGACACGACATACAGGATGTAGTATAATACTACAGTAAACTAAGTACTTTAACCACAACATCTAGTATAAGGATATAAAAGATGAAAAATAACACAGTTTTAGGTCGTTTCGGACAATATGTTGGCGCTACAGCACTGGCAATGGCAACAGTATATGTCATTGTACATGCAAGCAACAAATTTCTAGGTGATCCTAGTTATGGTATTATTGCTGTACTGTCAGCGTTTATGCTGACTTTTCTATACTCAATGGCTAAAAGCGATGTAGAAAGTAAAGAGCGCGAAGCACGTTGGGCAGCACAAGAAGCTGAACGTAAAGCAAGTCGCAAAATGCTTATGGAGTAGAAATACCCCTTCGCAACTCATCTAAACAAATGGCGGGTATGTTCTCGTAGAAGTGACGGAAGTTATGTTCGAGAACGCCCGCCATTTCCATGCGCATACGTTCTAGTTCATCCACACTCTTTGCACCAATTGAATTTACAATATCTGCAATTGCTTGCATGCGTTCCTGTGGATCTTCAATAGTGTCATAACTTTCATCCCAGAAATCTCCAAATGTACGAAATCCATAACTGCGCAGGTATGCTAAACTACCAGGTGCTTGTAGCACAACAAAAGGTTGATGAAGCACAATGGGTTTGAATACTTTTTCAGTGAAGTGTATTTTATCCTGCCACACAGTCTCACTTACAACGTGTAAGAAACTAGTATTCCATGGTGTAAGATCATTTATTTTTATTTCAGCACTGTGGTTTTCATGAACATCAAAACTATGAGCAGGAACCGGTCCGGCATAAGTTAATCCATTTGGATCTGGGTTAAGTAAACTATAGCATCCCTGTGTTAAATCAAGCATCTCTAAAAAATCTGTGCGATGTGGTCTGATAAGCCTGTTTGTGCATAGCCATGGATAATTTATTGGTCTACTAGTGTAATCTCTGACCATTTTTAATTTTTGATAATGTTGGAAATAAAACTCGCTGCAAATGTAAGCATGTGCAAACCAATGTATGTTTGGTAAATCAATGCTGTCTAAATCTTTACTATTATATTCGCTGTGAATTATAACGTGCGGTACACCTCGCCTTACAACATCGTCCCATAAAATTTGATCTAATCTACTAAGTACAGGCTCGAAACTATGATCGATAAAATTAATCCTATTTGCCAATTTTGCTTTTCTGTGGCCCTCATGTTCACTACGTCTTGGTGCTGATGAAATCCATTTTGATTGATAGGCGTAATCACTGCAGTCAAATTTATCTTCTAACCATCCATAGGGCGGATATTCAGTGTTAGATGGCCAACTGTGATCGTAGCGTAAAAAGTCATTAAAATGCAGTAGTCCATACTCATGAGTTTTTAAACAAGTACAGATAATGTCACTAATGGTATGAGAAATAATTTCGTAAGGTTTCATTATATGCGTATATTTAGTTGAAAATTACTGTGACTAATATTATTAGGCAAACCAATAAATACGGCATAGTCCTAGGACCAGAGAGATAAAAAAAAGAATATGAAAAAATTATCTAGTTGTATTGCCTATCTAGCCAGTTTAATAGACGTAGGCAAGAATTTTCAAAACATCTGTGAAGTTAAAACCCGCAGTATTATTAATGCATGTGGTGAAACTCCCAACGCTAAAACAGACACTTTTCTTGTAATAGGTCCTAACATTATTCCATATGGATTAAATGCTATGGGTGCAGATGTTACTAAATTAGATGGCTTGGTTCACTACGGTAATGCACCTTGCGCATGCAAAGACCACGATGGTGAACTTGCAGACTTTGTTGCACAGGGTATTCAATTTGATTGGGTAATAGCACCTGATGAGTGGATTACATATGCTGAAAGTGAAGAACAGCAAAAGCAAATGTTAAGCCTAGTAAGTAAAATTGCTCGCAAAGGTTTCTTTACAACCATCAAAGACTACAAAAATATGTATGCCAACCAGCGTTACTTTGAAGAGCCGTTTGTACTACGCACTGACACAGGCGATGCAATTAGTATTCGCAAACGTGAATGGGATAGTCAGGATCGTCAAGCCTGGACTCAGCATTCATATATTATCCACGGTGAAGAACTTTGTATATGCAAAGAATATCGCCGCCGTACTATGTATTTTAAACAACTTGCAAAGTTTACCAGCGATCTTGGAGCAACCAGTTTCAGTGTTGAAAAACAAAACATGTACAAACCTGCGTTCAGCAAAACATTCGAATATGTAGTCTGCATCAAATTCTAAACATAAGTAATAGTAGCATATAATCAAGGAGCAACAATGGACAAGTTGCAAGAAGTGTTCGAGCAGCAATTCGCTGAACAAATAAAAACTCTTATTGACGAAGCAATAAATCATTTAGACATCATTGAACTTGTGGATAACACAATTCGTGAAAGATTTGAACACGGCAATTTTCAACAGTATATTAATGACACTATTAAACAGCACGTTAATTCAGTTAACATCTCAGATACGGCGATTGCTCGGTTAGAGCAAAAAGGTCAACAGGTATTACAACAACAAATGCCCAGAGTTGTACAGTTAGTACAGGATAGAATTGACAGTGTAATGAGTTCAACTGTTGATCAAAAGTTAAAAAATCTAAGTTTTCCTGAGCGTAGTATAGATCCTCGATTAATTGACGTTAGTAAACTAAACATTACCCGTGCTAATATACAGGACTTTGGAAACACAGATGGCATTGAGGACATGGCGACAGGTGTTCAACTTACAGTAATGGATGACTGTGTTGTTGTAGAAGATAGATTGGTTACCAAAACACTGCAAGCAGATACACTAATTGTAAAAGACTTTGCAACAGATCAACCATGGTATGCTGTAATGAAACAGGATGTTCTTGCCAGCGTGCCTGTGCCTGAGGAACCCAAAGACTGGAGTTTCAAAGTTGCTGAAATGGAAGCTCGCATCAGTGTAAATGAAAAGCGTAACAGACTAAATGAATTAGAAGTTAGTGGAGAAGCACTACTCAGTGATGTGCTTTACACCACACCAGGCAACAAGCGTGTGGGCATTAATACCATGGATCCCAGTGATGCGCTTACAGTATGGGATCAAGAGTGTGAAGTTGTTATTGGTAAACATGCAAGTCAAGAAAGTTATATTGGCACAAGACGCAGACAAAACTTAAACATTGGGGCAAATAACAAAGTTGGCATTACAGTTCGCAATGATGGTACAGTGATACTAAACAAACTAGAACTACAGGGCAAAGTTATTTCAAGCAGTGATAGTATTCCAGGACATGCTGCAAAGCGCGGAGACATTGTGCTTAACACTAAACCCAGTGTTGGTGGGTATATAGGCTGGGTTTGTTTAGACGGACTTAGATGGGCTGGCTTTGGCAAGATCGATTAAACGATTAGACTTTAATATTGCATATGCCTGTAACCTCAGTTGTAAAGGCTGTATAAGTCTTAGTGACATGGATAGGCGAGGAGTAGAAAGCCTAGAAAGTATAGAACAACAGTGTGCTAATTGGAGTAGCAGAATAAATCCAGAAGTAATTGCACTGTTTGGAGGCGAACCACTGATGCATCCCAGGATACATGATGTAATAAAATGTATTAAATTGCACTGGAAAGATGCTAGAATTAGATTAATAACAAACGGATATCTACTTAAAAAACACAACCCTGAAGCATGGTTTGAATATGCACCGTTTGAAATGCAGATTAGTGTGCATCGAAAAGATCACGAACAATTACTCACAGCAGAAATAAAACGTATTTTACAATGCCGAACAGGCTGGCGTGTGAAAAAACATAGACCAAGTGGACATAAAAATATAGAGTTTTTACTAGACAACTTTGCAGTATATAAAAGTGTGTTTGGAGACTTTGTTAAACCATACCAAGATGACATAACCCCATTTAATAGTGATCCTGTAAGGGCACACAGTATTTGTGGTGCACCAAATACCCCAGTGTTGTATAAAAACAAATTGTATAAATGTCCAGCAATTGCAAACGTTTTAGATATTATTCCTGGCTATACAGACTATCAGGGTGTTGGACACAATGAAGATTTAACACAGTTTGTAGACAGTATTGGGAAACCTGAAAGTGTGTGTAGTATGTGTCCAGAACAACGCAGTCATCGTGTAGATCACTATGCAGAAGGAAGTGTGCATGTCAAAAATCTTGATTAGTGGTTGTGGAATTACATTTCCTGGAGAGCGTCCAACTTGGCTTAAAATATTACGTCTATGTAAGTTGGACATTGTAGATCGTTCAGGGCCAGCAATCAGCAACTATCTCATTCTCAATCAATTGATCGAAGAGGTGCAACAACGTGCGTATACACATGTAATTTGTCAACTAACACTTATGGGAAAGTTGGATGTAGAGTTGCACGAAGATAATCGCTTTCTCATGGAAACAGATAGCGTTAGAAATTTTGAGTATCGAGGGTATTGGCCCAGTAGTGCTAGTACAGATCATGAATATAAAAAGATTTGGCAAAAATATCTTTACAGTCCAACATTGGAACGACAAGATATTGCACTAAAGTTAGAACATCTAGCCCTGTTATGCTCAAGTAAAAACGTTGCACTACATGTTATACAAGGTTATGATACAGGTTTTGACGATTATAATATATACGACGATTATCTAAGTTCAAGTACATACAAGTATCATGATTTTAACGACAGCAACACTGTACCGTGTAGGCAGTTTCAATTGGAAATAGCAACTAAGATAAACAGGGAGTTTTTACATTTAAATTTGCCCTTGGAAAAGTTCCGTGAATAAATTTATCTTTGTATGTTATGATCACGGCTGCGGTGGTGAAAATTTAAGTGTAACGATTAGTCAAAGACCCTACTGCAATACACTGGAACACACAACGCAGGATAGTCGTACCTGGTCATATGATGTTTTTGACAAACTATTGTTAAAAGGTGTTAATAGGAATAATTGGCACACACAAATTCCAGAAGTAACTCCTAGTAATAAGTTTTATGTTATCCCTAGTCATCGCGACCCCAGGGAACTTCAGAGCGTTTTTAAAAATTCAATTTTTGTTGTTATAAACTTTCCCAGTACTGATAACGCACTAGTACATCTTAGAAACCGTATATATGAAAAAGTTTGGTTAAGTAGTCAAACCAATATAAAACAAAAGTTAGGATTTTGTGAAGAATACGGGTATAAAATTGATAACCACAAACAAATTAAACAAATTAATAATTCAGTAAACAATGCACACATACACTGTATTATGAACAATGTAGATTATACACAAGAAAATATCGGGCATTTATTTAAGGAAACACAACAAAGCACTGGAATGAATTACACCGACGACCATCAAACAATTGTATTAGAATATAATAACATGGATATGACCAAGTTGGATAGATTAGATGAACTTTGCATTCTGCATAGGTAATGGCGAAAGTCGACAGGGCTTTGATGTAAACACACTAAAGCCATATGGCACTGTGTATGGCTCTAATGCAATATTCAGAGACACTGTGGTTGACCATTTAGTCTGCTGTGATAGACGCATGGCCATGGAAACAGTTAGCGCAAAGTATAGGGGCACAGTTTACACCAGAGAAGATTGGTATAGTTTCTTTCCCTATGATAATATAAAATGTTTACCCAAGTTGCCCTGGACAGAGACGGACAAATGGACACAGAGTTTTCACATGGGCAGTGGACTACATGCAGTCAATATAGCACTACATAATGGCGCAGATGTTGTAGTAGTAATTGGACATGACTTCTGGGGATCAGGTGCAAGTCATAACAACCTATACAAAGGCACAGAAAACTATGCTGACGTAGTTGCTCCTGCTGTTGATCCCAGTTTTTGGATCCTACAGTTCCAACGTTTTTTTGAATTATATCCAGACACACAGTTTGTATTTTGTCAACCTAACATTGCACAATGGCGTAAACCAGACAACTGGAACTATGATAATCTGCAGTATGAAGAATTAACTACACTTGTGGACACTCTCAAACAAATAGGTTGACACACTATATATCTATGTTATATTAGTACTATGTTCAGTAATGATGTAAAACGTATAGGTTTCGCTTGCAAGTATTTTCATCCGGATCAGAGTCTAAAAAAGAAACTACTAGAAGAGATTGAGCGACCGCTAAATGAACGTACTACAACTATAACCTGGCTTAATAGGCAAACACGGGAAGTTGCTGAACAGCGTTTGTGGGATATTATGGTACATAATATTCAGAGCTTTGACAGACTAATTACATATGTAGGAGGATTACCCAGTGAATTACGAATGGTTAGACTTGGCAGTAGTATACTCCCTGCCTATACTGAGCCTAGTTGGAGTTATTATTGGCAGTTACCTGATGTACGGCGCTATTTGGAGACTAACCTCGCACCGGTTGGTGATAAAGCTCGTGCTAGGGACGTACGGCTCAGCATGCATCCTGGTCAGTTCACTGTGCTTGCTAGTGACCGCCCAGATGTTGTTAACAGGAGCATAGAAGAATTTGAATATCACACCGATGTCATCAGGTATCTCGGATATGGGCGTACCTTCCAGGATTTCAAATGCAATGTCCACATCAGCGGTAGGCAAGGTCCAGAGGGTATCAAATCAGTCCTCCCAAGACTATCTCCAGAATCACGAAACTGCATTACTATTGAGAATGACGAGATGTCGTGGGGTATCGACGCATCGCTTGAACTTTGGCAAGACTGCGCCCTCGTTCTCGATATACACCACCACTGGGTTAAAACCGGTGAGTATATCTCGCCCAGCGACGATAGACTTGCTCGCATAAAAGATAGTTGGCGTGGAGTGCGTCCTGTGATTCACTACAGTGTTAGCAGAGAAGATTATCTTGTTGAACATTGTGCAACAACCAAGCCCAACTATCCTGCACTATTGGACACAGGCTACAAAAAGGGCAAACTTCGTGCGCACAGCGACATGTATTGGAACACTGCAGTAAATGAATGGGCAGTAAGTTTCAATGACGACTTCGATATTATGTGTGAAAGTAAATACAAGCAGGTAGCAAGCATTGACTTTTACAACAATATGTATCAACAAAATGTTAGTGCTTGGTTGGTTAAATAGTAATAGACGGCAAAAGCTCGCCAAAGAAATCACCGTCTATTACTAAACAGTGTTCTTTTATACTATATTACTTTTTATTGTAGATATGATATAGAACCCATACTGCAACTAGTCCAACAAGACCCTGTGCTGAAAGCGCAGTAATAATTCCTGTTATATTGTCAATGATAGTAATCTCAGGCCAAAACGGAATGTTCTGTCCCTTGAACAATACTTCAAGTACAATACCTAGTGCTAATAGACTTACGCCGATCTCTGTGAGTGCGTTTGCCCAAGTTTTAATGCTTTTAATGATATCCATAATAGATCTCCTTTGTTAGCAACGGTTTTATGTTTACCGTGTGTTTATTTACGGTAATAAGATTGGCTATTAAACATAGCATATATGATCCTAGATACAATAAACTGCATAAAAAAGGTTGACACACCTCTATTATATGCTAATATAAAGAGTAAGTTGAAGTTGAGGAGAGACGAAATGCGTAGATTAAATGATTTTGTTGAAGAGTACAATGCTTATTACGGTATTTTCAATGGCACATTGGATTTGAAAAATGCCAAGGATAGACAAGAAATTGCTGATCAGATTGACTGTCAGTTAAGTCCTGAGAATCTACACTGCGATGGTGAGATTAGTAATACAGAAGCAATGCGTAAACTCCGCAGATTGAACTTGGTTGCTAAAGAATTGCTTGCACTAGATCCTACAGTAACTTTTTATGAATATAGTGCATAAAAAGGTTGACAGATACCTATAGTGTGTTATTGTTAATAGTAAGTTGATTTTGAGGAGAGATGAAATGGCATACATTGATACAAAAGACGTTAAAGCAATCCGTGAAGCACTTAAAGCAGAGTTTGGTAAAGACTTTAAATTTAGTGTAACACGCGAGCATTTCAGCAGTGTGCGCATTAGCGTTATGAGTGGTGTTGAAAACTTCTATGATGGTAGCATGGACACTACTGACAAGTACAATGGTCGTGTGACTGAGTTTAGTGGTTACGAGCAGATCAATCATTATCATACACACTTTTATGGTAAGCATGAAGCGTTGTTTACTAGGATTTCAGAGATTGCACACACTGCACCTGGTCTTGCTGGTGGTAAACAATACTTTTGTGAGGACGACACAATGACTGATTACTTTAGTCGTGCTTACTATGTTTCAATTAATGTTGGTAAGTGGGATAAGCCCTACGAAATCAACTTGGAAGGTCAGCGCCGGACCTTAACTATTGCGGCGTAATTGGATTGAAGAAGCGAAATCTTCGTCCGCTTTGAAAGGAGTCAGGGTCAAATACAGCAACCAAGAGTGGTAGCAATACAAGTTAAAAAAAGATATCCTTACACACTTAGATGATAGAAGGCTGTCTTTTTTTTATGATTTAAATTTTTTAATAAATAAAAGTGCAACAGCGCCTTAGGACGCGAGCAAAAAAATGGACGCTTAGGTAACTCCGATACCTTTTAGTGCTTGACACAACGCCCTGCTCTATGTTATTCTAGTTGCACATTTCAAGATAAGGTAAACGATGAACGATACTTTTTGTATTGCGCCATGGATTTATGCAGACTTTGAGAAGCGTGACAGCAAAAGGATAGTTAGACCCTGTTGCAGTTACGGTGTACTTGGCAAACTGTCCTATGACGTCAACAATCTAGATGATTGGGAAGTCAGCGAAAAACTAGGCAAAATAAAAACAAACCTATTAACTGGAGTTAGAGATCCAGGATGTAACCTGTGCTGGCGTGACGAAGACCTTAAAAATCCTAGTCGCAGAGAGAAGTACAATGACCTATGGGGACACACTCCTCCACATCTAAACAAACTAACCCATTTTAGACTGCGTACTGGTAACCACTGTAACTTAAAATGTCTTATGTGCCAGCCCAGAGACAGTGATAAAATAGCAAAAGAATGGGATAGTATGGACTTGGAGTACGCACTCACAGGCAGAGAAGAGTTTGACTGGATTGGATTAGCAGAAATAAAACAGCGTATAGATGATATTAAACTGTTGGACATGCTAGGCGGCGAACCCTTGTTGAGTAAACCTCTGTTAGAGTTTTTGCGTGAACTAGTAGACATGGGCCGCGCACCTGACATTGATCTAATTTTCGATACAAACGGTACAGTATACACCCCTCGCCTTGCAGAACTACTAAGCGAATTCAAAAGTGTAAACTTTAAGATAAGCATGGAAGCGGTAGGTGCCGCAAATGATTACATTCGATATCCAAGTAAATTTACCAAAATAGTAAAGAACATCGACCTTTACAAACAACTACCCAACAGTTATGTGCAGTTTATGCCCACGTTTGGTATACTCAACGTTTTCACATTTCCTGACTTGTTAACTTGGGCAGAGCAACGAGGTCTTCCAATGGCAATGTTCAACTATGTGCATACACACAGTTACCAAGATCCTGTAGTGCTGCCAATGGAATTGAAAGAACAACTATTAGAAAAAATCCATGGGCGCACCTGGAACTATATGGGACCAATTGAAGCAATTAAAAGTATCTGTGCTACGCCCAGTGACGCAGATCTATTTCAACAATTCAAAGATTATATTTCAATCAGAGATATACAACGCAAACAAAACATTTTAGAAAGTTTGCCTTATTTCGAACCTTACTGGAGTTAAAAAAATGAACGTAAATGATAAAGTACTAGTTACTGGTGCCACTGGTATGAGTGGATCTAGTATTGTTACTGCACTAGATAAAGCTGGATTTAATAACCTGCTTACGCCAACTAGAGCTGAATTAGACTACACAAGGAAGTTTTGTGTACAAGAATATTTTGACGAACACAAACCTGATGTAGTATTTCATTGCGCTGGATATATTAGTAGCCATATTAGCCATCTTCGCGTTTCACAGAGTGACCTATTAATTGAAGATACTTATGTTAATTTTAACGTGGTCAAGGCTGCAACTAGTGTTGGAGTTCGCAAACTTGTAGCAGTAGGAAGTTGTTGGGGATACGATGCAGGTAGTAATATCAGTGAAACAAGTTGGCAACCTGGTAGCGGCGTACACCTTGGAGTTGGGCATGATACTGCTAAACTCGCAGTGATCACAGCACTACATTTGTTGAGAAAAGAAACTGGATTTGATAGCACTGTGTTAATGATTCCGCCATTGTACAACAGCAATGTAAGTGATAACACCAGTGACAGACACGTTGTTGCTAATATTGCTAATGCAATTTACAATGCAGCCAAAAACAAACACAGTGCTGTAACACTCAACGGTTGTGCGACAAACCAAAGACAACTTGTACATACTGATGATTTTAGCAGTGCTGCATTGCTTGCACTGGATAATGATGCACCTTTGTTAAATGTTGCATATCCAGAAACAATTACAATGCTGGAACTAGCAACAAGTATTTGCGAATACTACAACTACAGTGGAGAACTGGCATGGTCAAATGACAGGCCTCTTGGTAATGGTGCTGCTACTAATCCAGGTCCTCAAGATTTGGATGTAAGTCTAGCAAATAGTTTTGGTTGGAAACCCGCAATTAGCATGCACGAGGGCGTACAAAGTTTCAATGTATTATAACACAGGAGAACATCCCTTTCAGGTAAGTCCTTTTCACACCATAGTGGCTCCGCGGCCCATCGCCTGGATTAGTACTGTTAGCCAGGATAAGGTTGTCAATCTTGCTCCATATGCTTATTTCAATGCTATTAGTACTAGCCCAGATCTCATAATGTTTAGTGCAATGAATCGTGGACGAGAACATAATAGACTTTTTGGTTATGAAATAAACACGCCCAAAGACACAGTTGTAAACATTAGGGAAACACAAGAGTTTGTTATTAATATGGTGAGCGACAGCGTTGTTGATGCAATGAATGCCAGCAGTGAAAACGTTCCAAGTGAAGTAAACGAGTTTGAACTAGCAGGTGTTACTCCTGCTGAATGTGAAAAAATTGCAGTGCCCAGAGTACTGGAAGCACCTTGTTCCTTGGAGTGTAGACTATGGCAAGAGATACCACTGCCTGGCGATGATGGAATAGAAAGCACTATGATTATAGGCGAAGTACTTGGCACACACATTAAAGATGAATACATCTTAGATGATAAACTGGACATTAGTAAATTTACAATGATAGGAAGACTTGGATACAGAGATTATTCTAAAGTTAATGAACAAAGCATGTTTAAAATGACCAGACCAGACAATTATAGCAAGGGCTCATGGTAGAAACACTGGTAGTATTTGTAGTAGGAATTGTTGCTGGAGTTTTCAGCGGTGTTCTGCCGGGCATAGGAGGACTTGCTCTTATGTTAATGGCTTATCCCGTACTAGTAGGTCTAGAACCTCAAAATATTTTAATTTTTTATATTACTATGATTAGTATTGATCAGTTCTTTGGAGGGCTAACTGCAATTATATTTGGAGTACCTGGCAGTAGTATGAGTGTACCCAGTAGTTACGAAGGACATACTCTCATGAAGCAGGGCAAAGGCAGCGAAGCAATTATGTACAGCGCCATAAGCAGTTGGATGACCAGTTTTTTTGGAGTAGCACTTATTCTGGCAGTGACGCCCATGCTATTTTTAATTTATAAAGTATGGAACACAAACGTACAAGCACTGATCTTTGCTAGTACCAGCCTCATAATTGTTCTAGTAAGTCGCAATAGATTTTATATGAGTTTACTATTATTCTTTATGGGCAATTTCCTTGGTCTAGTTGGGTATAGTAATGTGTTCGATAAAAACTTCTTTACTTTTGGATCTACTATGCTGTACAGCGGAATACCTGTTATGCCTGTGCTGGTCAGTTTGTTTATCGTTCCACTGTTTCTTAGTACAATTACAAGCGATAAAAAAACTTTCGAGTTCCCAGGCGTAACTGTGGATGGTTACCTAACCAGTTTCAAAAATATACTGGTGTATCGCTGGACGTTACTGCGTACAGGACTGTTAGGTAGCATAGGAGGATTCGTTCCTGGCATGAGCTACGGTATGAGTAGTATACTTGGATACACAGTTGAGAGACTACTGCAACAGCGCCGGGGCAAATATAAACAGGGAAACATGGAATGTCTAATTGCAAGTGAAGGAGCAAACAATGCTGGCACGTTTACACAACTTGTGCCCTTGCTGTTCCTGGGTATTCCTATCACAGCCAGCGAGGCAATAATTTACAATATTCTAGAAAGTAGAGGATATCCAGTAACCATAGAATGGTTCCAGAGTACCTTTACACAAGTTATAATCTTTTTTCTAATTTCCAGCAGTTTAGGCTTGCTCTTGGCTGGGAGGTATGTTAACATACTCAAAATAATAGATGGACTAAACATACGCTATGTATATTTGAGTATCTTAACAATTTTATTTGGTGCCATATTTTGGATGGGCTATCAGATCTATGCAGGGATAGACTATTTGATTATCACTGCAGCATTACTACCCCTAGGCGTACTGCTTAGGAAACAAGATACAATGCCATTGGTATATGGTTTCATCTTACATGATGCACTATTTGATGTAGGTGATCGTATATTAATCATGTATACATAACAAAACAAAAATGAACAAAACAGGAGAATACTAATGTTCAGAACAATTTTTACATCTGCAATTGCAGGACTAACAATGATTTCGACCGCTTATGCAGGCGATAAAGTTGACGTAATTCAATACACAAAAGCTGGCGCACAAGCTGACAGAATGATTACATATGTACAAGAAAGCCTAGGAGACAACTTTGGTCAACGTATTGTGGTTGATAACTGTGCGGCTGCAAAGAAAATTATGTCAAGCACAACTAACCCAACTGTAGTTGCTTGGATGACAGAACTTAACAACCCACAAGCAGATGGTACCCCAAACACTTGCGCACTTGACGATGATAAGTTTGTTGGATACCTTGCAGCAAGCCCATGGAGCATTTGTCACCGCACTGACAATGCTGCAGCAACCTTGGATGCACTTAGAAATGACGAAATCCGTGTAGGTGTATGGCGCAGTTCATACTACAACAAACAGTTTGAGGCATTCCTCAATGCAGTTAATCCTAATGCGAAAATGATTCCTTACAAAAAAGGCAGTCAGTATCGTGCAGCATTGGCAGCAGGTGAACTTGACTTTTCAATTAGCACACTGGGCAAAGACGGAGAAACTTGTCCTGTAGTATTAAGCACAACCACTGAAGGTAGTGCCCAAGCAACTATTACTGCTAATGAACTTGCACCTGGTGCACCATATGCTGTAAGTGGATATAACTATACACTTTGGGCTGCAAACATGGACGGCGTAGACATTGATTTGTTGGAAACTGTTTATGCAAGTGATGCATGGGCAAACCGTAAAGACAATCGTTACTTCCCGTTTATGGCTGATGCAACTCGTGCAGAGCAACTAGCATCAACAAAATAAAAGGTTGACATATGTTCAGTAAGAACGTATAATACATGTATAAATTGGAGTAGCAAGAGCTACTCCAATATTTTTCAAAAAAAGGAAACTATAATATGTCTAAAATGGAACGTGTACTTGAAGTACTTTCAACTGGTCAGGAACTGACTGGAAAACAAATCCAGGCTCGCTTTGGAGTTGGTAATGCTCGTGCAACTGTATCAGCACTACGCATGAAAGGTTATCCTATCTATGCTAATGAGCATAAAGATACCAAAGGTCGTGTAAAGACAAAGTATCGTTTGGGTTCACCATCACGGGCAGTTATTGCTGCTGGTTACCGCGCACTAGCAGGTAAGTAAAACACTAAAAAGAGCATCATTAATTTGGTGCTCTTTTACTTTACGAAGAGATCCAAATGCACCTGCATAAATCAAAAACTCTTGCAAATCTAGATATGTTTAGATGCAATCCAGGATACAAGCACGATCTAATGAGAGATCACGACGGCATATTTTTGATGTGGAAAACCATGGATTATTTCCGTCCACAAAGTGTTTTAGAAATTGGTTTTGGATGCGGACAAAGTTTAGGTCTATTGTATGAATCTTCAGGTGCAAGTCGTATTTTATCAGTGGATGACAAGCACAACAATAAAGATAATTGGATCGGTCTTTTTCCTGATGCTCCAGTGGAGTGGATGACCTGTGATAGCAAGACTTTTACTAGCACTGAAAAGTTTGATTTTGTCTTTCTTGACGGCGATCATCTTTATCACGGCGTTGTTGCAGACATAAAAAATACAATTCCACTGTTACATGAAACAAGCGTATTATGCATTGATGACTGGCAATTTCCAGGTGTGAATAGAGCAATTAAGGACACTATTTTAGGTAAGACATTGTTGGTTCCCTTTTTGGCTAACTATCAACAAATGTATTTTACCAACAGAAATAACAACGTAAATGATTTTCGGTATGACTTTTTACCTGCTAACGATACGGCCTTTATGAAATACTGGCAAGAAGAAGAGTTTGGACGCAGCATTACAAGAGCTAAACTAGATGAGATAATGTTCATTGAAGATGAACGTATATTCAAACTTGCACTAGAATTTTACAACATATAGAAATTAGGATAAATATTTTTTTATTTAAAAGAGGTTTCGATGGCATTGGATAGCGTAGAAAGTGGACTGATGGTACACTTACAAAGAGAACTATATGACCTCGAAGTTTCAGACTTCAATTTAAAATGGAATATCACAGACAACGAAGCAAGCATTATAATGAACTGGTTTCAAATTCGTATAGACGAACTCAAAGCAAAAGAAAAACTATAGGCTGGCATAGCTCAGTTGGTAGAGCAGTTGATTTGTAATCATCAGGTCGGGAGTTCGAATCTTCCTGCCAGCACCATTATTCAAGGAGACAAAAATTGAA
>Ga0181394_1000435_pt1 | contig 18673 bp, 16 predicted proteins | sample 17SPOviralmetaG_FD_130123 | JGI IMG/M metagenome (GOLD analysis project Ga0181394, IMG submission 130123) | Marine viral communities from the oligotrophic San Pedro Time Series (SPOT) site, San Pedro Channel, CA, USA - 17 SPOT_SRF_2010-11-23 | ecosystem: Environmental > Aquatic > Marine > Strait...
AAATCACCATAACTAAAAAACATATTTGATTTATTTTTAATAACTAAATAATTATTATTTTCTTTATCTTCTTTACTTTTATTTTGATAATCACTATAATTAATAATTTTCATTTCACTAAAATCACGATTTCTTCTTGGTGGCTGTAATGTATATAAGCCGGCCACTAAAAACTTTTGTAATAATTGTTTTTCATCTTTTGTAATTATTTTTTTTGATGATTTATGTAACTCTTCAGCAAAAACTTGTTTCTTTAATTTATTAAAAATTTTCATTAAAGAATCAAGGCCAACCCAGTTTTCACTTTCTCTTAAACTTTTTTTATTTTGTTTAATTTTTTCATCATATTTTTTTGCTTCTTTAAATAAAAAATCACCATATTGTTTAATTAATTTTTCATTTTTATTTTCATTAAGTCTTAATACAACTAAAATAGTTGCTGTTTTATTTTTTCTTGTTGAATCTTTTTGTTTTAATAAATAATCTTTAACTTTATTAAAATCATTTAAAAAATTTAAATTTTTAAATGGTTTATTTGTTAAATCTCTATTTAAAACTTTTAAATTTCTAATATATGTATCAAGACTTCTTTCAGATATATTTCTTTTAGATTTAATAGCATTTCTTATTTCATCCATTTATTATATATTTTAATAATATATTTTTTAATTTATATTATTATTTATTATTATAACAAAAACTCTTAAACATTGCTATATTTCTTAAATGTCTTGGCATTTTTAAAAAACAATCTTTATTACAACATCCTAAATATTGACAATAAATATTGATATCATTACTTAAATGAACATTTTTTTTATGATAATATTCTTTATTACAACATTTACAAAATCTTTTAATATCTTCCATATTTATATATAATACTATATTATATAAAAATGATATTAAAAATATATTATTGGTTAAAGAATTTATTTATTGAAGATAAAAAAAAAGAATTATTAAAGGATAAGAAATATAATAAGGAAGAATTAATTTCAAAAATGAAAAGCTCGTATTTAATAATAAAGGATAAATCATTATATAATAAAAATTTTGAAAATAAATATGAATCTGTTTCTTCATTTAGAGAGTATCTTAATAGCTTTAATATGGATGTTGATTAAAATATCTAGTTATCTTCTTTAAATAGGTGATTTTTTATATAAAAATAGCTATTTATAGTATATAAAGAGAATAAAAAACGTTTTTTATGCCCTTTAAGTAATATAACTATATAAATCATATAAATAATAGATATAGTGATATTTAAAGAATATAACTATATATATAAAAATGTATTAAAAAATATAATATTTTAATAAATCATGAATAATTGTCATAAAATTTTTAAAAAAATTAATATTTTTTTTAAAAATATTTTTAATAAAAAAAATTACAAAATTCAAAAGTATGTACCAAAATTAGATCAAACTATTATTGATACTTATATTCCAATTAAAGATTTATCATATCAAAAAATTTAATTTATTTTTTAATAAAATTAATAATATTCTTATTAACCATTTATTTGTTCTATACATATTATTTAAAATTAAATTTATAATTTAATTTTAAATGCAAAAAGGTGTTAAACTAAACTTATTTTTTTTAAAATAAATAAAGTTTGGAAGATTAAAAAAATGGCAGCGGTTTTGGCATAAGTTGCATAGTTCTTATACATTATTATACAAAGATTTTTTTTTTAAATAAATTATTTAATTAATTAATTAATTCTCTTTTAATCCACCACCTGTTTCTTTTTCTTCAATCATTTTTTTTCCTTTTTGTCTTTCAATTTTAGATTCTTCTTTTTTTTGTAATTGTTCTTTTGTTGGTGATCCTCTTTTTTTTGGTTTATCTTCACTACCCATTTGACGTGCTTCTGTTACTTCTTTTTTTGTTCTTCTACGTGTTTTACGTGGTGTAGTTGAAGTTTCTGATAATTGATTTAATCCTTTAATTTTTTCTAATTCTGTTGATGCTTTTTCTTTATATCCTAAAGAATCATTTATTTCATTATTTATTTGTGTAATTCTTTTTCTAAAACTAGCAAAATTAGTTTGTAAAAAATCTTTATCTGCTTCTTTATAAATCTTTTTTATATCATTATAATCATCAGTTTTTTTTAATATTCTTATATCTTTTTCATTTAATTTTAATACTATTTTTAAAAATGTGTCTAATGGCATATTTAATATTTTTGATAAATATTGACTATGCTCTTTATTATATCCACGTTCAATATCTTTTTTCTTTTCATTTTCTGTCATTGTTAATCTCTGATTATCTGTAATTAATTTAATATCATTTGTATTTTGAATCATAAAACCAACTTTTTCTAATAATTTTCTGCTTAATTCTGATACACTTATATTTGAATTTATACTATACTGTTCATTTATAAAATCCATCAAAATTTCTGCAGCATCTTCGTTTATTTCAATATTATTTGGTCTACTTTTTGATCCTTTAACAGCTTTTCCTTCACTATTTATATAAAAATTCTTTAATGAAGATATCATTTTTAATACGTCTGGATCATTTTCTATAGATTTAATATCATTATTTAAAATTCTATTTTCTATTTTCTTGAATGTTTTAATATTATCTTTTCTTCCAAAATATGATGCTAGTCCAGTCGAAATTCTTCTACTTATATCCTTAGCATTATCACTATTTTTTATTAATACTTTACTTAATACATTTTGTATTAATTGAATTTGAAAATTTTTAGCAAAATCTATCATCTCGTTTGTTGGTTCTTTTTCTCTGTTTTCTTCTTTCAATTCATCAATCTCTGTATTTAAATTTGATGCTTTTAATTCTTTATTATTATCTTCAATATCTTTTTCAATATCTTCTAATTTTTCTACAACAGGGTCTGTTGGTTCTTGTTCTAATTCTATATTTCTTGTTACTTTTAATATAACAGTTGAAAAATCTCCAAGCCCATAAACAATTTGTCCTAATTGATTTCTAAATTCAATTTTAATAGTGCTAATATTTATTGGTTTAGAAACTGTTATTGAATAATCCATCGCGTATGAAAAGAAAAATTGTTGACTCGATGAATAATTTAACAATGCTATTCCAATACACTGCATATTTGTATTGTTTGCATACCAATCCATTGTTGTATTTGGAATATCACAGTATATTCTATAAAATCCTGTTGTTAAATTTACAGGAATAGATTTAGCGTACATTGATGATGATTCAACTTGAAATTTAGCATTTAAATTGTTATTATATCCCAAGCCAAATATTGGTGTTGCTAAAAATTTAGATTCTTCATCTGTTCCACTATTTTTTGTAAATAAATTCATTTCTGGCATATTATTTATATTAACAAGTGCGTTTGTTGTTAATAATCCAAGCCCATTTTCACGATATAGTGAACTAACATTATTATAAGTCAATTCTGTAAATCTGTTTTCATGAAAAGCATTGTATTTAAATCGTATTGGAAATAAATCATTATATGTATATCCTAATTTGAACCAAAAAGTATTATTAAAATTATCTTTAGTCATTTTTACAGCTAATGGATCATTACTATTTGTTATTAAATTTTTACTTGTTTTTTTATAAAATACATCAATTAAAAATATTCCACTCTGACTATCATTTATGCCAATATTTCTTTTATAATTATCTACATTGTCTTGTAAAATCCAATCTTGTATAACCATTCTATCACTTGAATCAAAAATGGAACATATTTCTTGGCCAATATTTGCTTCTTCTCCCGTTTGTAAGTTAAAATAAATAGGTGTATGCCAATATTTCCAATTAAATATGCCTAATCCTTGATCAAAATCTAGTTCTGGTTTATGTGCCCCGAGATTTATATAATTACATAAATCTGTATTTGTTGTTCCATATTGAAAATTACCACTAACATCTACTGGTGGATCATCAATTGATGGACTATCATTATTAAATGAAGTGACATAATTATGATCAACAAAACTAGGGCTAAATCCAAAGAATGAAAAATTTTGTATTTTCCATAACTCATCATTAATATAATCTTGATATAATTCAAAACCTAATCTTAATTTTGGTGTTGGGTTATTTATTGTTGGTTTATCAGAATTAGCATAATATGGAATTATCCCAATATTATTATTTTTACAATAATTGTATAAATCTGGATAATCTGTTTTAAATTTATCAATACTTATTTTAGATCCATAATTATATTGATATCCAAACATATTTTCATCTTTGATTGTTGTTTCATAATTATCATTCCATCTTGTAAAAATATTTACTCTATTTTCATTTCCACTAGAAGTTTTATATCTTGGACATATTGCTCCGACATTGTCGTTTACATTCATTTTATCATTATTATCAATACAATAAGCTTGAAAAACAGGTGTTAATCCAGTTGTGTTTGTTGAATCTCTGTTATCTATATCAACTGAATAATCATCACCCATGCCTAAATCCATTTTTACATAATAACTCTCTAAATCATTTATAATATCACTTCTATTTTCATATGAACCATTGTAAATTTCATTGTATCTAAAAAAATCTTCAATAATTTTTAAATTATCCATATTTAATACTATATTTGTCATCAATAATTGATGTTTTTCTAAATATGCTTTACTTCTATCTTCATGAACGTTTTCAAAATTTTGAAATAAACCATTGTCTACTGTTGATCCTTTATAATTTTGTTGAATATTATAGTTAATTCCAGTTTTATCATTTGTTTGAACTGATTTAAAATTATCAATTGATTGTTCATTTAATGTAATAAAACCAAAATTGGTTACATTTGTTATATCAATACTATCTGATGAATCAATATCTGATGCTGATATTTTATTACATCTAAAAATAGACCATCCATTTTGTTTTACATTAGTATTATCTGCGTTAAAAGAAAATTTTACAACCTCAGATGTGGCATCTAAAATTTGGATGCGACTTTTTGTTGGATCTTCATCATCTTCTAGTCTCCATAAATTATTATTATTATTTACAATTGTATCATTTATATTATCAAAAACATAGCCTTCTTTAACATTTAAAATATCATTTGGATCAGTTGAATTTAAATAACCTAAATAATAAATTGGTGATGAAATATTATTTATTTGTGTAGTCCCGTATAAATCCCATGAATTTCCATATTGTTTTCCATTTGTAGGCACTGAATATGTTTCATTAAAAATTGTTTGATCAAAACTAGTTGGATATTCAACTATATTTGTTAAAGTTGGTGTTGTTCCACTAGCAGCTGTTAAAGTAAAACTTGAATCAGAAAAACATCCTAAAATTTTCGTAGCAGTATTATATAGCCATGAGCCTGTAAAATATGTATTTCCACCATCTTCACTCCAAAGTAATATACCTGCTGTACCCAATTTTTCTTCATCTGTTGTTGGATCAGGAACCAATCCCAAAAAATATGGAAAGAAATTACCAATATGGTCATGAGCACTAAATGAAGCAAAATATTCATATGTTGTCCCGCCACTGGTGACAGTTGGGAGATTTTGTGATACTAAACTTGTTATATTAACATCATCCGATCTTTCTATTTTAAAATTACTGATACGGTCTTGTTGTCCAGACACACTATGAGTATTGAAAAATCCAAAATAGATTGGCAGTGCTGGATTTAATGGTGCTTGAGTTGTGACAAAACTGAAACTATGATTTCCCTCTGCAGTAAAATCACGTGGATTATAATTCACTCCACCTTCAATATAACTTGTTATTATTCGAAATGGTTGCGGTATTGGTTGTCCTGGATTTGTTAAATTAGATATTGTGAAACTTATTGTAAATGTTTCATTTGCTACTACAGGTTCTTTTAAAATAGTTTGTACGTATTTCCATGTTTGTGTTTCATTTGCAATATACTCAAAATCAAAAGAATTCACTGAATGATATGTATAATGAACATCACATCCTGTGGGATCAAATGTCATTGTACTTGTACTAGCATCAAATGGATTTGTTATATTTTTTAAAATATTTTTAACTGTTCCTGTCCATCCATTTCCCGCAGCGTAATCATACATCTGTTGCCCGTTTCGATTTGTATTTTTTAGTATTGCTATGTTGCTTTCTATAGTTCCTATTTGAGTTCCATTTTGTGGCACACCACCATTATATTTAGAACATCTGACAGCGTACCACGTAGTTGATGAACTATATGTTTGATATATCCAATATGTATAATCAGGATCATCATTATTATAAAACAGTGCTACGTTAGGGTCATGATTATTCAATGTTGTTATTGCTGAAAATACATTTCCTACTGATGAAAATATTACTCCCTTGGTTAATAAGGTGTACTCTCTGTAATAATCTACACCTACATATGCTCCTTGTGATGGCAATGAATTATTTGTAATTGTTAATTTAATATCTGATTTACTAGGTATTTTTTGATATGAATATAATTTATTATTTTGAGGGTTAACAAGATCTGATGTATATAATGTTGATAAATTATAATTTTCATCTTGATTAATATGTTCTTGTAATAAACTAATACTTGTTATATTTATTGGTGATTTTGTGCCATTAAAATAAAATCCTAATTTTAAAATATCAGCACTACTTGATGTAATATTAGAAGTCCAATTTATTGTATAATCACCATTTGAATTAAATGTTTGTGTATTTAAACCTGAATTTGGAATTCCTGATTCAACAATAAAATTTGTATTTGACCATGAATAACCATCAACTATTGTTAATGTAAATTTTAATATATATTCACCTCCTGTTAAAACACCGCCACTTTCTAAATTAAATAAATTAGAAATAAAATAATTTCCAATTCCAGACACAGGATCAGGATTATTAATTAAAACTGTAATAAATTGTCTTGGACTATCTGGTGGATAATAAAAATAATTTTCACTATTAGGAGGATCATAAACATATAAATTATTTTGTGTTGTTGGAATAAATATTTGATGTTCACATCCATTCCAAGTTCCTGATAATATATTATTTCTATTCCATGCTATTATATCTGTTATATTTGCTTTATCATTATCTACAAAAACTCCATAATCATGTAAATTAGTACCAATAGAAAATGATCTAATTAATTTAAATGAATTATTACTTGTTGCATAAATCATTCCTCCATTTGAACTTCCAGTAAAAGCTAATCTAAAAATATCATTAAAATCTGAATATGATTGAGTAAAATTTTTAGTTGTTATTATTTTATCTCCTGATTGATCATCAATTAATGATGTAGAATGAGGTGAATAATAATTATATTGTCCTCCAATTTCTCTTGGATCAAAATCTGTTGGATCATTTCCACTAAAAATCTGCCATATAATAACTGGATAATCAATTGTATAATTTGCTCTTGAAGCATCATTTGGATTTATATATGCATTTCCCTGACAATTATCAACTAATAAATTACTCAAAAAATTACATCCATATTTCCATAACATCGGATCATCAACAAATAAATTTCCATATACATGATGTTGATTGTTGTTTTCAATTTGAAAATTACAATTTGTTGTAACATAAGTATATCCATTAAAATTATATTGATTTAAATTAAATTTATTTGGCTGGGAGCTTACAAAATGTTTATATTTATTTGCTTTTGGTTGATATAAATTTGGTTGAAGATCTGATTTATTTAAAGTTAATGTAATTTGTTCAGCAATAGAAAGTGGATTTGTAAAGCCTTCTTTAATCAAAAATGGAATTTCTTTATATAATAATTCTGGCATTATATTTAATCCTAAATGGCCATTTGTATTTGGTCTCATCCATCCCTGATAATTTGGGCTAATTCTTGAATATTTTTTTGAATTTATTTGACTAAATGGATTTAACGAATATATACTTGGAATATTTTTAATACAATCATCTGTAACTAAATCATCTGATGGCGCAAAATAATTCAATGAATTATGAGAATTACATGAATTATTTATAACTCTATTATTATTTACAAAAGTAGTATTTTCATTATCTACTTGTAAATTTAAAAATTCTCCACTTGTTGATTCATATCTTAATGGAAGATTAGCAGTATAGTGAGCATTATGGTTAATATAAAAACCGATTTTCATTATACAAAAATTGTCTTGAATATTATTATTTAAATCAGTATCTTTTCCTGTAAAATTTATTGAATTTGAATCTGCTCCTGGAATATTTATAATACAATTACTTAGATTTATTCTATCAAATTTTTTTAAACTAATATTTGGAATTGAAGTAATAAAAGAAGATTTATTATCAAAATTATTATCTGTTTTAGTTTGAGGACTATTAATTCTGCTACATTCAATTAAAAAATTTTTTTCTACATTCATTAATATCTATAATACTGATTTAGATATTAATAATAAAAATAAAAGATTATAAATTATTTTTTAATAAGTTATATGATATTTTTTATGAAAAATTGGTCAAGATTTTTCCATTTTGAATACTCATTATTCTTTCAACACACATAAAAATTCTTGATCTAATATTTTCATTAAATCCATTCGTAAAATCTCGTTCATATTGAAGTGTCATTGGTCCTTGAATTAATTTGCCGTTAAATCCTGTATTTGATCTGTCTAGTGGATTACAAAAATTTACTCCAATATAACACGTTGATCCTAATAAATCCTGTTGAGAAGTTCCAAAAAAATTTTCCTTACTTAATAAGCATCTATCAGAGATTGTATATTTACTATTTCCATCACCATAAGATCCTGATGTTACACCTTGAATACTGGAATTACATGGCGGTGGAGAGATCAAACTAACACCAAAAACGTCTTCATTTTCTCTATAAAATTCTCCATTATGAAGTGGAGTATTAAAATAATTTTCATTATTTACAATCATTTGAAATGATTGACCTTGATATCCAGCATGCGAATCAAAACTGGCAAATTTTCCAGCTATTTTTTCTCCTTTCAATGGGTTTCCATCAGCACTAATTCTTTGATTATGCATTATTAAATGTTTTAATCGGCCAGATGCTAAAGATAAGGTATCTTGATATTTTACTCTTGTTTTTTCATTTGCTCCTGGTTCAACTGATGGTGCGTTTCTTGTAAAAGTAGTTGTTGTGTAAGATCCATAAGGTATTATCATCCCTTGTTTTCCTCTGGTTAAAGCAAGCATTCGATCCATAACGCTCTGTTCCATGTAAACTTGATCTAAACAAAATCTAAGATTATCAAGATCAATATTTACTGTTCCAATATCAGCATTATTTCCTGTTGAAGCAACAGCAACTTCACTATTGTCAGCAAATTCAATATATAATTGTAAATTTCCTTCTATACAAAATAGAGGAAGTGATAAAGGCATCAATTCAGAAAATAATTCATTCATAGACAAAATATAAGAATTAGCTTTAGCTGCTGATGTTCCAAGTCTATATTTTGTATGTAGATCACCAGATCCATTATTTACTTTTAATCCATATTTTCCATTAAAAGTATTTCCTCCTTCTTCTTCTTGTTCATATCTCCAAATTGGATATGTTGCATTTTTAAAAATCCCGACTTCTTCTCTATATTCATGACTATTATACATGTTCTTTATACTCATCAAATAATTAACATCTTGGCTATCACAAATAACAACACCATTAACGCTATTTCGAAGAACAGCTCTTTTTATCATGGCAAATGCTCCTCCATATGCTGAGAGACGAGTTGTATTGTTACTTGCCCATATTGGAAGAATTAATCTTGAATCTGTTGATAAAATACCCTGAGATGGGAAAGTAAATAAACAGGATTTCGTTGATTTATTTGTAGCTTCTAAAATTGTAGATAAAATTTTTACTTTTCCTTGGTTGGCTGGTCTATTTAATTGCAACATTTGTTTAATATCATCTTGTTGTTCATTCATTATATATTAATAAAAAAGATTTTTTTTATTTATATTGTATTTTAATTAAAAAAAAATAAAATTATTCTAAAGATTCAATATTAGATTTTTTTACTGCAAGCCCGCTATTATGAAGAGCAAAAGTAAAACTTGTATTTGGAGTACCATCTTCAAGCTGAGAATTAATTCTTACAGCAAATTGAGAGTTATCATATGAAACTCCTGCTCCCGTGAACAACAAATCTTGGTTACTTGCTATACCATAAACTGATTTTACATCAGGCTGATCTTGGCCTGGTTCAGGACTTTTAAATCCTTCTGTAACAGCACTTTGTAAAGTTGATGTATAAGATTGAAATGGTCTAAAAGCATCAAGAAACTGTGATCCACGAAAAGCATCATAACAATCTGATTTAACTGCTTCATTTTCATCAATAGAATAAAGTTTTGGCATTTTAATATTATTTCTTGTATAAACTAGTTGTTTAATATCTTTATCTTCAGCATTGGCATCTTGTAATTTATTAGTTTCTAAAGAGTTTCTTGAAAAATTATTAATATGAGAAGTTTTGACAAAGTTACTAAAAATAGCTCTTACAGATTCTAATGAAAGCATTAGACTTTGAGTATCATCTGATGCTGCAATTATACTAGTATATGATTGATAACTTGGAAATCGATACATTTCTTGTCCTGGCATTAATCTATTTTCTAAATTAATTGTATTGTAACTTAATGATACATCACTTAGTTCATAATGACAATTTGAGGCATGACTGTTAGCTCCTGCACTATATAGAACATATGAGTCTGGAGCTAATAAACAGCTAATTCTTAATCCATTCATATCTAAAGTATTCAATGGACTCCCACTGTTAAATAATCCAGATCTTAAAGGAATTGACATAAAATTGTCCCCATTTATAGCAAGACCTGTTGTAGATTCTTTAGCAAAAGCAAGATTTTTTTGAGCAGTGTAAGTTTTATATGCTCCAAAAGAATTTAATACTGGATTACTACTAGCTAATAATCTAGAATAATTTCGTACTTCAAAAATAGATTCACTATTAAAATTTTTTGCTCTTAAAACATCAATAATACTATTTATTCCTACTCTACTATCCATTAAACAAGTTTTTTCTGTTTGACCATTTGTTCCTTGATTATTTACTCTTATTGGAGTTTGAGCATTAACAGTCGTTGTATCATCAAGTACTCTAAACATAAAATTTAATCTTAAACTTTTTGTATCAAGTAATGCCTGATCCATTGGACTAATTTCAAATTCTAATTGACTATTCCCATTTTTAAAAGCAAAACTTGTTCGGTTGTTAACAGGATAAACAACTCTTTTAGATATTCCTAAAACTCGATTTTTTGACATTATTATATATTATTACTATATTTTTTTTTTAACAATATATAATTTAAAATTAAAATTAAAAATATTAAATTTATTCAACTATCATTTTGCCTGATGTTTTTATAATCAATGTTTTTAAATGATAAACATAATTATGCATTAATAATGCTTTTGATTGAGCATTATATTCAACATTCATTCTTGTTTCTTCATTGTTAGACATATCATAATAGAAATTTGAATTAGTTGGAACAAGACCTCTTGATATAACTAACGAACTACTTAAATTATTTAATGAACGAACATTTCTTTCACAACATCTAATTCCTTGTTCAATTTCTTTAACATGAACTGGACTTACTTGAAATTCATTTGATGTTCTATTATATTCTTCTAATGATACAGCTCTTGACGGAATAAGTTCATTTTGCAATTTATATTGATAATTTTTTGGTGCAACTGTAGAATCAAGAACTGGAAGGAGGTTTTCTTGTTCAATTAAATTTGGCGTATTGGATTCTTCCCAAAATGATAAAATAGATTTACAATTTTTGTATCTACAATTAATTAAATTACTAATAATTTTACTATTAGCCGACTGGTTAACAGCAAAATCCTGAAAGCATTTATAATTAAAGCCATAACCATTTGATGATTTTAAAGCACTTTCTAAAGCAGATATTTGTTTAGTATTTGGTTGAATGCTTCCTACAACCATCTGCATATCACTAATAGTAACAGCAACATCATTTTGAATATTATCTGGCACTTTAACATAAATTGATGGATTATTTCTTGTATTTCCAGTGAAATCTACATTTGAAAAATTTAATTGTAATCTATTATTGCCATCTACTTCTACAGAATTTATTATTATAGATCTATCTTGATCGTCACATTCAACAACACATTCCATGCCATTGTAAAAAGGGAAATTACATGATTCATAATTTTCTAAATCTCCTGTAAATAAATTAGGTGTATCGTTAGTTACATCTGATGTTTTTAAAATAGTTAAACTGGTTTGAGCGCCAGATATTTGGCCATCAACTTTATAAGTCATATCTGTATTTCTATACCCGCCAATTTTATTTTCTTGATCTTTAACAGCTTCAAAATTAGCAGCATCTCTTCCTAATTGTGCTCCTTGAACAGAAAATACGTTTAAAAATTGATCTTCTAATAGTATTTCTATTTCTAAAGGACACAAAAAATTTGGAAAAGGCTGAGCATTTTTATTAAAAATTCCAGATAAATCTAAAGCCAATAAACATTCTACCTTTAAATTTTGTTGACTTTCTCCAGAATTTGATAATCCATTAGCATTAGTATGACGTTTTGTTAATTTATTTACTTTTCGAACATATTGAGAATCAGCTGCGTAATATAATTCGTCAAGATTTCTTTGAGATTCATTTTTTGTATAAGATACTAATACTCTATTTAATTTATTATAATCAGTTATGCTTTCTAAAGTTACTCCGCTATTTACGTCTCTAATAACTAAATTTTTAATTAAATTTGCGCATCCGCCTTGGCCCATAGTCCACGGAAAATAATGAGCACTATCAGATTCATCTGTAGCACTGCCATCTGTTGTTAAAACTTGTTTTCCTTCAGATCCAACTACAAGAAAAAATTTTAAAAAACATTGTTTTGGGTTAGTTAATAAAACACTTGTTGGAATTTTAAATTTACAGACATCTCCTAATTTTAAATTATTTCCTCTTTCTTCAAAAACAATTTGTGATTGAACATTCATTTTATATATTATAATAATATAAAATAATTTTGTTTTAAATTAATTAAATTTTTTTATTTTTTTAATTTTGCTGTATACTTTGAACAGCACTCGTTATATCTGGAGCAAATTTTCCTTCATAATTAGTTGTTGCTTGTTCTTGTTGTCTTAAATCTTTTTGTGCTTGAATTGTTGATGCCTGTTGATCTGCTGTTGCTTTATCTGATTCTATAATAGATGTAGCCACGGTTGCGCCAGATCCCAATAAACCGATCCCTTCTAACACTAATGGTATAATTGATGATAGACCCAAGGTCTCTGGGGCTAATGCTGCAGAAGCCACATCAACAGCAGTGTCAACGCCAATTTCTGCGGCAGTGTCAACGCCAACTTCAGCTGATTCAGCAACATCAGTTCCAATATCAGCCAATTCTGATGTTGAATTATCTACAAGGTCTGATACAGCATCTTCTCCTTCACCGGCAGCCTGTTCTAAAGCATCACTTGATTCTTGTGTTACATTATTCATTGGAAGACTATCGCCATATGTGGCTGATCCGCTAATATTTTGTCCCATTGTATCTGCATCTACAATACTTTCTGATGATTGAGTAGCACTAACACTTGTTAATTCAGGTTGTGTCATTGATGTCATTTCAATTTCAGCTGGTCCTGTTGAAGTTTGGAAAGCACTTTCTCCATTTGTCATTAAATTATCCATAAAATTAGAACCATTATTTTGAATTCCTTCCATTGTACCAAAATTACTTTCTAAATCACCAAATAAATCACCGGTTTCTTCACTTTCTGGAGCATTTTCTGTAACATCTTCATCAGGATTAAAATTATTTAATTTATCATCCCAAAATTCATTAATATTTTGTGCTTCATCTTCTGGAAGTTCGCCTCCTTCTTGATTGACATTTTGTAACCAATCTGGATCCTCTTCATCAGCTTCGAATGGATCTGGTTCATTGTCAGCTTCATTTGCTTCTTCAGTATTATCTTCACTTTTTCCTTTTAATTTATTTTTAAGTTTATTATATGATGAATATAGGGATTTAAAGCCAATTATTGATCCAAGGACTGTTCCGGCCCCCTTTTCGATATCGCCAAATTCTGTTGTTATTGAATTGGCTTTGTCATTAATAAGTTCAAGTTGTTCATCGAATTTTAATTGAGCATCTTGTTTTTTTAAATCATCAAGATTTTTTAGAATGCCTCCAATATTACTCATTATTATATATATATATAAATAAATATAATAATTGTATTTTATTTAATCAAAAGATAAAATGAAAGGATTATTTTTAATATTAAAAATTTTAATATTTTTATCATTATTATTTTTTCTATTATCTATTTTATCAACTGCTATATTTTTTTCTTTAATATCAGATTTTAAAATTTTATAAAAATCAAATACTTTAGATTTATTAGAAAGAACTAAATCTTTATATAATGTATTTTGATTATAACATGATCCTGTTGTAATTTTTATATTTTTTTCATCAATTTTTTCTTTAATTCCTTTATTAAACCAATAAACATTTGTCCAATCTTTTTTATTACTTTGTCTTTTTCTATTAACATTATCAAAAATTGATTTTGGAATTTTAACATTAACTTCAACGTATTCCATTAATATAAAACTATATATTAATTTAAAATTACATACCAAAAGAATTTTGATAATTATAATTAGCTTGTGGTTTAAGAAAATCTATATAATAAGAATGATTACTATTATTATTTTTTGATTTTTGTTTTATTGTTTTAGGTTTTACTTGAGGTTTAGATTCTATTTTATTTTGTGGTTTTTCATTTTTTTTATAATTACGATATTTATCAGCTACTTCAATAAATTTCTCCATATTTGTAAAAAATGATTTCATATATTCTTCATTTGTCATTTTTGGGATATTAATAGGACTACTTCTTTTTATTGATTCAACTTTTTTATGTATTGGTTTTTTTATTTCTTCTTTTTTTATTTGTAATTTAATTTTTTCTTCTTTTACATTATTTTTTTTTTCTTTCATCATACGCTCATATTCTTCTAATTTTTTTTTATCTTCTTCTTTCTTTTTTTTTCTCATAGCATGTAATTTATCTATATGTTTACGTTGTCTTTCTGATAATACTTTTTTCTTTTTTTGTTTTTTTGGTTTTATAAAAATATCATCTTTATTAGCATCTTCAAATTCTTCAATGTCATGTTCTTCATTTTTTTCTTCAATTTTTTCAGGTTCAGGTATATGTTCAGGTTTTTTAAATTCTTCTACTGGTTTTATATCTAGATTTAAAATTCCAGGCATTGATTCAACATGTAAATTTTGACTTGTATCTTCCATTATATAATCTATATAGAAAATAAATTATATAATTTTTCGTTAAATGATATTTAAATTATTGTCTATCTGGATCTTTTCTTATGCCAAAAATAATTTCTGTAACGCCCGTAAGCCCTGACGATAATATTCCTTCTTGATTTAAAATTTGAATTTGAAGTTCATTTAAATTAAATTCTGATTGATTATTTAAATCAACCCATTGATTTGGCATATTATTTTCAAGATCACTTATTACAACACCAACAATACTAGTACTTTTTCCACCAACAACATTTCCCATATTAGATCTTACTGGTAGATTTGGAACATTAACATAGTGAAGCTTTGAATTATTGGCATCTTCCATTGTATAAGCTACAATACAAATTTGTGAATATGGTTTAAAACTTATAGCTTCACTAAATCGAGCAATGAAATCATTTGCAGATCCAAATTGAACTGATCCGTCAGATGCTCTTTGTTTTTGATTACTTACAATTAATAATCTCATATATAATAGAATAATATATATTTTTTTTATAAAATAATATTATATATGAATAAAGTTAATGATTTTGTTTATCATTATGCTATTAATCCACGTAAAATAAAAAAACCAAAAACATCTATTCCAATGAGTAAAGTATTTATTACAAAATCAAAACAAAAAATTAAACTTCCAAAAACTTTAAATGAACAACTTAAAGAAATAGAAGTTAAAAAAATAAATAGTTAAATGATTTCTTTTTTTTTCTAATATTATTAATATATGAGTAATAATATTGATTTAAATATTTATCCAGTTCGTAATGAAAATAAAACAGCTAAACCATTAAAACATCCTATAAGTGATATTATGCCTGATCTTCAACGTGGATTTACGCTACTTTTATGTATGCCTCGACAATCCGGTAAATCAACACTTATAGTTAATTTACTTTTAAATCCTAATATGTTAAAACGTGAGAATTATAACACCTGTTATATTTTTTCACCAACGTGTATGTTAGATGATACGACCAAACCATTAAGAGATCATTTTAAAAATTCAATGTATACAAAATATGATGACGGAATTGTTCGAGATATAATTAATTATCAAAAGGCATATGATGATGATGAAAGACCAAGAGTTATGATTGTAATTGATGACTTTATTGGTAAAAAATCAAAAGCATTGGATGCGTGTGTAACGAAAAGTCGCCATTACAATATCAATGGTATAATTTACAGTACACAGGCGTTAAAGACTGTTAAAAAAACAGTAAGAACAAATTTTACTGATGTAATTTTAGGCAGAATATATAATCAAAAGGAATTTATGGGCATATATGAAGAATTTGGCTGTATATATGGAACATTTAAAAAATTTAAAAAGATGTTTGATTACGCAACAAGAAAAAAATATTCATTTTTATATTTAAGATTAAATAAATGTCCACCAGAGGCATGGGTTAATTTTACAGAAAATATTACTAATAAATTTGTAAATGAAAAAAATAACAATGATTTTAATAATTATAAAAATGAGATTCAACAAATGAGTAAAAATGATTATGATGCTCCTGATGTTAATAATGATTATGAATATTAATCACCATAATATTTTATCAGCATAATAAGATGGAGTGCCAATTTTAACTCTTGTCTTTTGATGTCTTTTTTTATATAATTCTCTTTTCTTTTTATCTTTTGATAAAATAAAATCCGTATATCTTGTATCACCAATTGACGCTATTTTTTTTAATTTTTTATTAAAAACATCAAGCTTTTTATATTTTCTTGTACTAGGCTTTATAAGTACTCCTAATTTAGTAGCTTTTGCTTGAGCTTTTTTCAAATTTTCTTTATTTAAATATGGATTTTTCATATTTATATAATAATAAAAGATTTAATTTATTCTTGAATTGTAAACAAAGTGCGTGTTCCTTTATTAACTTGTAATATATTTCCAGTTTCATCTAAATTAATATTAAATTTTCCAATAAATATTTGAACATGATTTGTTTGTCTTTCAAAAACAATTTTTTCACTAAAAATAATTTCTTTATTTGAACGTTTATTTTTAAAAGTAATTGGTTGTCCACCATATGGATTGTCTAAAATTATTTCTTGACCCGTGATATAATATTTTGCAGGCATTATAATTAATAATTATATTTTTTTTTAATAAAATAACTTGTATATAGTTATATGAATTATTTTTTCTATAATTAAGAACTACTGAATGTTCCTTTAACAACCCAACTAGATGATCCACTATCATAATATTCGACTCTTAAGTCTGTTCCTTGAACATTAAGTCTCCATGCTGCTGTAATTTGTACGGTTGCTCCTTGTACGTATCCAGTTGTTTGAACATTTTGTGCTTGAAAGTTTGGATTAATTTTGCTTCCTGCAATTGCTGCTGATGCAGCAACATCAGCATTTGCTATTTCCAAAGCAGCGAGTTTTGATTTTTGTATGGATCCTGCGAGATCCGAGTTTTGAACAGCATTATTTAAATCAAGTTTATTATATGCAATTCCTGCAGAAGCAGCAACATCAGAATTTTGGATTTCCAAAGCAGCGAGTTTTGATTTTTGTATGGATCCTGCGAGATCCGAGTTTTGAACAGCATTATTTAAATCGAGTTTATTATATGCGATACTTCCAGCCAAATCACCGTTAGTAACAGAGTTGTTCAAATCTAATTTAGAGTATGCGATTGAACCAGCAAGATCAGAATTTTGAACAGCATTATTCAAATCGAGTTTATTATATGCGATAGACCCAGCAAGTTTGGCATTACTGACAGCAGAATCCGCAATTTTAGCAGTGGTTACTGCAGAATCTTGAATTTTAGCAGTGCTTATAGAATCATCAGCAACAGAACTGTTATAATCTCCGATATTTTCACTATGGACCATAGTGACATTTTGAGTAATAGCTGGAAATTGATATTCAAAATTACCAACACTGCCCGGTTCAGTAACTTTAAAAGTTGTTTTTTTGGTGTCATCATTTGCTCCATAAAATGTGATTTTGTCTTTCAATTCAAGATCTCTGGCGGATAGTGTTGCGTAATTTGCTAAAACAGATGTACTCATTTTTTATAATAATTCTATATATTTTTTTTTTTGAACTTTTTTTTTAATTAATTATTTAATTCAATAATTAATTAATAGTTATATGATTATTATTATTTATTAATTTTTATTTTTTCTTGATGATTCTACAATAATAACTTATTGATAATGATTTATCTATTGATAAAATAATGTATAATATAATAAATAATATTATTAATATAATAATAAAATAATACTTATATAAAATATATAATATATATAAAAATAAAAATTAAGAAAAGGGTTAAAAAAAAAA
>Ga0181394_1000436_pt1 | contig 18627 bp, 8 predicted proteins | sample 17SPOviralmetaG_FD_130123 | JGI IMG/M metagenome (GOLD analysis project Ga0181394, IMG submission 130123) | Marine viral communities from the oligotrophic San Pedro Time Series (SPOT) site, San Pedro Channel, CA, USA - 17 SPOT_SRF_2010-11-23 | ecosystem: Environmental > Aquatic > Marine > Strait...
GAAGGACTTGCAGCAAATGATACGTCGCCAAGTGCAAGTTGATGAAGTGCATTACTACCGCCAACATAATAGAATTGCGGGTACATTGTTACTTCGATATCATAGTTACCCGTAAGTGGATTACCAGCGGCATCAACAATGGTTCTCAAAGGACCAGATCCATCATCAGTACCATTTGCAGGATCCCCACTTCCACTTGGCGAACTTAACGAATTATATTCATCAAGATCAGTGCCAGTTTGGGAATAACTTCTATTACAGGATGCAGAGAAGAATTGACCGGCGACATTGCCACCAGAAGATGCAGGTTTGCCATTTGATTGACAATTTACAAAACAATTTCTACCATTACTATTGTTTCCACCACCATTATCACTTAAGAAGAATGTGTGAGCGATCACATCGTCTTCAGATCCTTTCGGAATTGTGATTTGTTCAACAACTGTTTTATTAGTTGTGGTTGATGGACCACCGGGACCAGTTTCGGGAACAATGATTTTGTAACCTGCTGACACACCATCTGATCGAAGAACTTGAACACCATCTTGGCTAGTCATGTCTTCGCCGATGCTTCCGTGCATCTTAAGTTTACCAGTTTCGAGATCAATGGATCGATCAGTGGGATCATACTCAAGACTTGATCCAACTGCCTTGAAATTATCGTGATATAAGAATTGATAATTTTCACCACCAGCAGGACCGGGATTGACAGAGTAGAAACTCACTGGAGTTCCCGTTGGGATTGCATCACCAATCAGACCATCGAGTAACAATGCTCTAAAGGCTCCACCATCAGTAGGAGTTTTCACCTGACCAGAGAAGAATTGACCCGATCCATCGGTCGATGTGACGTAAACTCTAGAACCCGTAGTAGCACCATCGAGATACTCTGAAATATCAGTGCCTTCATTGGTGGTTTCGGAAAGATAAAGAAGTTTATTTCCAACATCGATAAATGACTCGCCACTTCCAACCGTTGCATCTGCTCTCATCGTGTAAGGGAAGAATGCGTGATTACCTGTGTTACCAGTCGCACCCGTAGTACCTACACTACCAGTTGCCCCTGTGGCTCCAGTTGCTCCGGTTGCTCCGGTTGCACCCGTAGCACCAGTGACTCCAATCGCACCCGTAGCACCAGTGGCTCCAGTGTTTCCAAGACCGGGACTGATCGCATAGAAATGACCAGTTACACCCGGATGGTTTGCTCCACCTTCACCGGGAAGTGCTGAACCAACAACGCTAGAAGGAACAAGTTTGAGTGTATAGCGATTAGAAGCCAAGGCGTTGCCATTTACTCTTGCACTTAAAATACCACCAGTAACCCCAGTAATTACAATTCTAGATTGTGAAATTGGATTGATTTCATTAAGAAGATTTGAAATATCAACACCATCAGCGGTTTCTTTATGAATCACAACGGTGGTTGAAGAATTCGTAAGTTCACCAGCGTTTGGTGTGGAACCTGTCGTCACGGAGTAAATGAATCCGGGGAACCCAGCAGGTCCGGTTCCACCAGTTGAGCCTGTAGCACCTGTAGAACCTGTGGCTCCAGTTGCCCCTATGGCTCCGGTTGCACCAGTGGCTCCAGTTGCTCCCGTCGCACCAGTGGCTCCAGTTGCTCCTGTGCCGCCTGTATTACCAGAAAGACCAACGGCTGTGAATGTAAATGAAGCAGTTGAACCATACTGCTCAGTGGATGTGAATGCACCTTCAATCGTCACACCGACTCCACCAATCAAAGCAATTCTATTGATTCCGTTTCCGAGTAATCCAAGATCATCACCGACACTCTTCTTGACCGATGCAGATTCAAAACCAGAACCAGTAGCACCGTGGTTTTGATCAAAGAAGATATAAACTGATTTATCTTCATCAGATCCACCAGAAGAATCAACCCAACTTGGGTCTTGATCCGGGTAGCCATTGAATGAGAAGGCATTTCTTGTTCCACCTGATGAGTCTGTGAGCGTGCTGATGGAAACTTCATTTGGTCTAATTTCATAGACATAATTATCAGTGCTTGGATTTGATCCTTGATCTTCGTCCCACAATACGTAGATACGAGTTCCCCCACCGGGAGCAACTTGAATTTGACGCAAGTAATGTTCAATATTCAAACCATCAATTGTGCGAGAGTCAATGCTTAGGGTTTTTTCGTCGCCCGTTCCGGTTGTAACAAGTCTACCGGCATTTGTTCCTGATAGTTGACCCAACAAGAATTTGTAACCCTGTAAACCACCACCACCGGCTCCGCCTTTAGGGAAGGTGTAACGACGGAAACGAGTACCATCTTTATCTGTGCCATCTAGTGTTTGAATATCAGCCAGTGCAGAATCAACAGCAAATTCAACTCGTTCAGATTCATTTGTAAGTGATTCACCTACACTCTTGGACTGAATAAACGAACCAATAGTAATTCCTAAAGTATTGCCATCAACAACACTTCCGGTGATAGAGACATTAAATCCTCTGTTAAGTTGAAGACCTGTAATGGTTCCTGTTGTTGCAGTGTTGCTGTTGTAATTACCATCAGCGTCTTGGACGAGGGCTTGTTCAAACCCACCTGCCATATTGCCCCAATCAAGTGTCACACCGTTTGAAATCAAAACTGTATTAGCAGCACCAGTTCGACCACCCACATAAAGCGAACCACTTGCGAGATTGAGTGTACCTAATGTTCCTCCATCTGATCTTAGTTCACCACCGATAATGACATCACCAGTTTGTCCAACTTTGAATACGTTTGCTCTGTTTTCGCCGTGTGATCCCTGAACCTCAAGGAAGGATTCTTTATTAGTTTTGTCTAAAATAACACGAAGTCTTTGATCTGGATATAAATCAAGATCCAAGTCGCCATCAAGATCCTTACCAATTCCAATACCTGCTGTTTTACCGTCTAACTGTAAAAGAATATCAGCACTAATTCCAGCACGACCAAGGTAATGTACAGGAGCCTCGGGAATAGTAATACCAAGAATACCAATCTCTCGATCACTGCCTTCAATTGTAATGTAGGGTGCGTTGGTGTCGGAATCAAGGTTTCCACTCGTGTCGCCACCCTGAATTCTAAAGTAAACATTATCACCTTCAACTTTATGTGTGACAATTGTACCGATTCTTCTTACAACATTTCCGGTGTATGTTGTGTCGCGGAAAAGAATTGAAGAAGTTCCACCAGCCAATAATTGAATCGAACCCGGACGGAAGTTACCCGCATCTTCGGTTGCACCACCAAGAATTAACCCGCCGGTTGCAGCAAAGTTAATATAATTATCTTCAAATGTTCCACCAGTAAAGAGTTGAAACGCTTCAAGTGTCTCACCGGCTGCATCATAAACAAGAATATCACCAGTGGTTATACCAGCAGGAAGATTTAATCCCGCACCAGAGATTGTGACATCTCCAGTTTGTCCGTTGACGGTTCTTACAACTTGACCGTAAAGAGTAGCACCCCCAAAATCAACAGTATTTCCGGTAAATACAATTTCCCCACCAGCGAAGGTAATTCCTCCACCAAATGTAAAATCACCTGTGATGTATCCGGGCAAGGAAAGACCAAGATTCGCAATACCATCAGAGTCGATAGAAAAAGTAATACCCGGAAGATTTATATCATTAGTAACACCATAAACTTCAATTGGATTTACAAAATTAATAACTTGATTTGTTTTATCAAACCAAGTGCGAAATGTATCGCTGGTTAATAATGTGTCCAAAGTGTTTCCGGGTGTTGGAGGTGTTGCCATTCTTTATTCCTATTAGGTCTTGATTATGTATCTTACAACAAACGAAGGTTGAACATTTTTCGAGTTAGTATTGTCGGCATCATTTGCACTAACAGTAATTAGGGTATCATTCGATGTGACAGATCCAACCGATTTGGTAACAATTGCAGTGGTTCCAGCACCACCACCCGTAGCCGTGGTTATATCCATAGTTGCAGTGAATGATGCACCAGTAAGATCAACTTCATCACTACCAATTGCAGTGCCTACAGACTGATCAGTGCCAAGTAAATTACCCGTACCAACAAGTGTTCTACCTCCCAAGTCAGGAATTTGGAACTGACCCTTGTCATTGTCATTAACATTGACTCCAGCCGCTTCAAGTGTGGTTTTCAGATCAATGTAAGTTGTATTGCTAACAAATGTACCATCACACAATAAGAATTGTGCCGCAACACCATCGGATCCTTGTAAAATTGGATCCGTATCTTTACCAAGGAATGGCAATACCATACCTCGTGCAATTCCAGAAGTAGGTGTGCCGCCACCTCCACCATCAATGGTGAATGAAGCCGCTGATCGCGTTGGTGCGACACCAAGGAAATTGATGAACGGGTTATCTCTACCTGTATCACCAGTTGCTCTTTGTCCAACTACCTTGATTTGATATCTAGAAAATCTTTCACCCACATCATCAAATTTTTTACCATATGTTAAACTAAGGGGATCAGTTTTACTGTCAATGCCCGGTTTATTGCTATCACCATCGAGAGGAACTTCGACAAAAGCGTTACTAAAGATATCTTCATCCCCGATTGCACGACGAATGTAAACTCTCAGATCATCAAGACCACGGAAAAGACCATCGATTGAGACAACAATACCATCTAGAATTGCATCTGTTTCGACAACCTTTGTATAATATCTAAAGTGAACAGCAGAACCATCATCGTTACCTTCTTCATCAGATGCAATTGCATTGAGGTCAAACGCTGGAATGAATGCCGACACGGACTCAGTATCTACAACGGTGGACACATCACCATTTGATCGCATTGTGAAGTCAAGATTAAAGGTTCCATTCAGTGGGAAGTTTCCACCATAGTTAAGTGAATCGACTGTTGTATTAGTAGAAACATTTGAGTTTACAGTGTCTTCGCCATTCAGAATAGTTACTGATGTTTCTAACTCACTGACCACTGGAGGATTCGCGGCGATAAAGATAGCATCAGCCAAAGTATTTACTGGAGAGGATGCACTCATTCTAAAATTATTATTATTTGCAACATCAAAAGCACACTTGGAAATTTTACAAGCCATGTATTGATCGTCATAGCCCACAACGGAACCGTCATTCTGCGGAAGATATAAATTTAAAATACTGACCGGACGAATTGGGGAGTCACCCGCCGTTTCATCGTAGGTCACAACATTTACACCTGTATCATTTGATGACACAGACAATGAATACTCACCAGCAGGTAGGTACACGGGAGTGGTAAATTCAAAATCAGTTGAGGATGAATCGATCACATCTTGAATCAATCCGTTTGTGGTAAACTGTGCAGTTTTAGTCACTGAAGTTACCTCACCAAATGGCATCACAATACTTGTAAGCGGATTGCCACCACGAGTTGGGTGAATACGAAGAGTAACATCGCTACCCTTCTCAGTAAACCACAAATCAATTTTATTTACAAAGATACCATTCGGATATTTTTCAGCATCAACATTAAAAGTTTGTGAAACTGGAGTCAGTGCATTGATAACTGTAGAGTTTGAGGTTTCAAAAATATCTGAAAAGTATTCATCTGCAATCTCTTCAACCTTCGCAGATTTTCTACGGAGTGTTACAGGTCTTACAAGATTATCACCGAATAGTGTTGTATCTGGTCTACCTTCACCATAGAAAATTTCATCAGCAGAGGAATCACAATCAACAACAGAGTTGGTTGGAGAACCAGAGACAACTCTAACAAGTTTCTTGCCGATTGTATAAGTATCCGCTGGGATAACAACTGTAAAGTCAAATGTACCACCGCCACCTTGTGGACCTGTGGATGCCTGATAAGTCTCTGTGCTGAGATTCTGTTGAACCCCGTCGAACAACAGATTAAATGTTGCTCCGGGTAAAACATTTTCAACAACACCTTGCAGTGTAAATGTATCAAGGTATGGTCGAATCGAGAGGTCAATAATTCTATTGGAAACAGTCTTCTTAACTTTCTCGCTTAGAATTCTATTAATTGTAGCAGTTTTTCTGGGTGAGTTATAAATTCTACTATTTGGTTTGTTTTCTTCAATCTCGCGGCTACGTTCTTCGATGCCACACCAGAAGACTTCCCAGTCTCGATACACCGTACCAAATCCAAGTCTTCTACCTTGGTTGTCATATGATGAAACATCAGACTCGTACGAGTTAAGTTCACCTCTAATATTACCAACAACTCTTGCTCGTTTTGTTTCACTCCAATACTTTGCACGATGTGGTGTAAGTTTTACGGAACCCAAGTAATCGTTAATACCAAACGGATTGATATTCACACTTGACGCGGGAATGTTGGTTGAATTTTGTAAAACATAATCTTCGGCAGGTTCGTTAAAGTTTGATAGTGCTACACCATCGCTTGAGAATGTCACACCAGTCGATGGATTATTTTCATCATCAAAACTGAATGATGTTAAAGCGGTTGTTTTAAATGCTGGTCGAAGTTGATTTTTGATTGGATCGAAAGATACGTTGCAGTTTTCATTGACTGAATCTACATTTTCGTAACCCAACAAATCATCAATATAAACATCGTCTTCGTTGACAGAGGCATTTACAAATGCAGCATTGCCACGAGCAACCATGTTTGATCGAATAGATTTTTTATAGTTTTCTACAAAGTCATCGGTGGTTCTTGTTTCAAGTTCACCAATATCCGACATTGTAAATCGTTGACTATCTAATGTTTCAACTTGTAGAGTTTGAGCATCTGAGTCTGCACCATTAATCCTAACTCTGTACAACTCAAGATCACCACCAGCAATCATGGGTGGTTGAGGTTGCTGATCAGGGAACCCGGAAACTACAACAAGTTTTCTTTCTTTTGTCAGAACAACGCTATCAATTCTTGGCAAGAATGTTGAAACGGTAACAAAAGACGGGGTTGCCAGAGAACTAAAGGGAGTCTGTGTTGGCTCACTCGTGCCTTGGTCGTAGTTACCAGTGCTTGAGCGGACGGGTCTAAAGTCCAGAATATCAAAGGGATTTAGTCCTTCAGAACCAGTTGCCGGGAGTTCACTCGCCTTGACTCCGGTGTAACTATCTTTTGTAAACGGACCATCACCAGTGTGAAGGAATTGTTTAAATGTAACAACATAGTCGCTTGTTCTAGTGAGCGTAGTGTCTGCTGGATCTTTCAATTCAATGCTTGAAAGTTCATACGTAAAATCGTTTTGACCTGTGTTTAAGATAAATTTATCTTTTACATCGGTTACTGTATCGACTTCTCTAATTGCAACAATTTCTTTCACATCAGTCACACCGAGTGAAAGGGTATTTGTGCCTTTATTAAGTTCATCGTTGGTATTAACTGTGACAGTTGTTTCACCAGAGACAGTCTTCTTACGAATATTAGAAATTGAATCGTAAGACATCGGCAAGAAACAGGTAATGTCTCTGTTGGGTGCATTTTTACCAAAGTTTAAACTAATCGTTGACTGGGTGTTGTCAATTGTTGGAACCAAAATAGGTCTAACCAAAACACACTTATCTTGTCTGTCTGAATCTGAGGCTGAGTTATTAACATTTAAGATACCAACAGGTCTGATTTGTGCAGAGTTTGAGTCCGTGCCAACAGTAGCGAAGAAATCTTTACTACCAATACCGCTAGTAAATCCGACAACCCCGCTTGAATTGGTTTTACCTTTGAAGGCTTTGATGGTTGTCCAACGCACAGGATTTTGTAATTTTTCAACTGAGCCACTACCGGCGATGTTGGTAATTCTTTTTGCATTTTGAGTGACAATAGTATCAGGACCAGAGGGAGTAAAATCAACTGTGATACCAAACGACTCAACAGAATCAACAGATTTTGAAATTCGTTTTACATCAAGATCAGTCTTTCCAGTATTAAAGGTTTTAGAATGAAAGTAGAGTCTTGCAGAAGCATCAAGCCCCTCGTTACCAAAGAGAAGGTGGGTTGGAACACAACTGCCGACTACCTCGCCATCTAAATCAAGAAGATCAACGGGATTGCCATCTGTGAATAGTGTTGTGGTATTATCAATGAATCCGTCGAGAGTAATTCCAGTAATTTCACTGGTGGACGCATCACTGTCAAAGTCTGCTGACTGTACGACACCGCTAAGACCAAAGTAAGACCCTTGAACAAGACGGTATGATTTAGAACTACTAAGGGTGCTTGAAGATTTATCAATTGTCAAAAGGGTTGGAGCGATTGTTTCAAACTCAAAACCACTAACATATGCTTTACCGGGAGAAAGTTTTACACCAAATTTACTTTCGTCAACAGATCCAAAAATTTCTTCGTGTGAACCAATTTCAATTTCAAAGGGAACCGTTGTGTAGTTTCCAGATTCATCAAATGTTCTTCTTGCTAAAGTTTTTTCAAGTTCTGCAAGTTCTGGATACTTAATTTTCTTAGTAACCTGTCCGTCAATAACACGAACAAGTTCAAAAAAGTTGGTCGGGTCTGCGATCCTATATGAGTTTGAATCAGAACCACTTCCCGTTAAAGAACGAGACATCAAAACTAAATCAATCTTATATCGATCCGCACCCGGAGCATTAAAGTTATTAAATCCAAATGATGGATCTCTAAGAGACGAATCAGATTCCGCATCTACAACTGTTTTTTGTGCGTTGAATCCAACAGAACTATTTGTGCTGAGAAAGGTTCTATACCCTAAATCCGAATCATCTTTTGTTGCCGCTGCTGATTGTGAGTCTGCGATACAAAAGTATCCATCCACATAGAATACGCCCTGATCGACAGTCACAAATGTTTGAACAAAACCGGATCCGGGTGTGGTTGCATTATCCAAGACAGTAAATTCAACACCAATGTTACCCGTACCAATTGTAAAAACTCTTTCGCCCGACTCGTATTCACCAACTGTGATATACTTAACAAAAAGAATTTGGAAGGCATCATTTTCAAGAGTTGACTTATCAGCGTAGCCGCATACGATTGCATCTACATTTAACCCGTCACTCTTAGTAACTCTAACTTTTTGATTAATCAATCGCTTGAGCGTAGCAAGAGGCAATTCACTCGTCAGTCGTACAAAATTTGCTGAAGACGTTGAAACACCACCTCCGAGAACGACGGAACCATTTTGAAAAACATGTGAACCAAATCGCTCAATCTGATTCTGAAGAATCGTTTGTGCCTGTGAAAGTTCTCTTGCCTGAACAGGAAGCCCCGGCTTGAAAAGCATTTTCAAAAACTTCTTTTGTTGATCAAAATCGTCGTAGTATGGAACACCACCCATGATGGTAGAGTCATATGCTTTTTGCTCGATAGGCATTTAATTCCCCTCAGAATTCAAAAGTAAATCTAAAGACATCAGTTTGCTCAACAACGCGACTGATTTCTTGTGTTAGACCTTTTATGTATAATAGTTCTCCAGAAAATAGATCAAGTTCTGGACCTTCGACATTTTCAATTGACCCCGATACGGGATTATTACCAACAAGGTAAGTTAGTGTTTCATTCTCAACAAATCCGTGGGTTGAACCAGAGACGTTTGAAACATCAGTCAGTAGAACAATACGCTTGTTAATAGATGCGTCAAATATAGCACCGCTTGTTTCATCGTACGGCAGAACAGCAGTGATGATACCATTGCTTCCCGAACTTCCTGTTGCACCACCATCAAGAGTTGGAACATAGTCCCCATCTTCACCAAAATCAACTCTTAGTTTGTGGGTGCATCTCCAGTCTAATTTTTCAATTTCAAGAGATGAATCTTCATAATAAGTATTTACAACTTTAAAATCTCCAGTTAAACTTGTAGCAGTGAAATTACCATCTTCTGTGGTTCTAAGAAGTGTGAGATTTTCATCTCGAACAAAAGGTTTACTCATGTCTCTAACTTGTGCAGATGCAGACAAGGTTGATGTTTTTGATGGTTGACCCACGACTTCAACAAACTCTTTAGTATCTGTTCCATACAAGAATTTAGTTTCACCAACGAATCGTGCCGGATTAACAAGTTCGGCAATCGACCCGGTGCTTCCGCTTATGTCAACACGAGTCCTAACTCTGTCACGGTAACCAGCAATATTTCCTTCACCTGTTTGACCCTTTTCAATTTCAGGATTGACCCAAAGAGCAACATCTCTGTAATCGTTTCCAAGAAGTTGTTCAACATTGTTTTCACCATCACCCGGAATCGAAACTTGGACTCTGGCAATATTTGAAAAAAGTTCAAACACAGGATCTTTTCCGACGCTCTGTGAAATCAATGGATCTAGAGTAGGAAGGTCTGACGGAAAGGCATCGTCTCCAACACCACCAGTAAACACCACAGCACTAGCATCGCTATATCCAGTGCCTTTATTGTAAACAACAGTCTGCCTAAGTCTTTTGTCACTATCCAAAGAACCAAAAGCCGCTGCATTTTGACCATTGCCCGTAATTGTGATGCCTACACCAATCTCAAATCTATCTTTATTTTGCGGCGACCGATTTGTGTCAAAATCAGAGTCTAAAGTTAAGATGTCTTGTGCATCTCCATTTGTAGCCGATGCTGTAATTTTTCTTACAACACCTGCTGCTCGACCACTGATAAATCTGATATAGTAGTCTTTATAATAATCCTCAATAGCCGTTCCTGCAAGGTTTGGCTGAGTGATCATAACTGTATTGTTTGTCGAAAACTCAACCTCGTTGTTTATATTATCTGGAACACCTCGCTCAAAAATTGCAGTGGAGGGATTTGATGTGATCGCTACACCATCAACAATGCCTGATGATGCGTCGAGATTGGCTTCATACTGAACGGCATATTGTCTTTGTCGTTCGTCATTGTAAACATTAAAAATACCTTCATAATACGGTAATGACACTACTGGAATTTGCTTTTCATCTTTAAATTTAAGATGAGTGCCGGGAATAGTGTACATATATTTCCACTTAAATCCATCCGGCAAAGTGATGGGGCTTGTGTCCGTTCCGATTGGCTCATACACAGAACCAGTGAGTCCACCATCTCCAACTCCATTTTCAAGACAAACATAAACATTATCTGAATTTGTCACAACGTAAAATGGTGCAGTGGTTCCGGTTGATTCGTTGAATGTCTCTGACATATCATCAGAGGTATCAAGAGGAGACATTGTGATTCCATTTGACCAATTGACTCGTGGAATCATCATAGTGACATCAGACGGAGCAACTCTTCGGGCAAATGAAATATTTCGACGAGTTACGAGATCCCGCTCAACACTTCTTTTTTCCAATGGTGCTAACGACCCCGGATCGTATACTTGTCCCACACCGACATACACCCTATTTTTTCCAAAGGGTAGGAAGTCAGAAATAAAATTCTTTGCAATTTGAGTTTTAAGTTGAGCATCAAATGTGTATTGAGCCATTGTCTTCTCCGTTAATTTCCAAGTTCAAGATAATTTAAAAAGTCACCAATATTGATGTCAAGAAACTCTGGCACGGCGGCTGAAATAGTTTCTGATGACGCAGTGCCTTTAACTGACTTATCTGTATTTAGTCCACTTGCAAGGAAGGCTTCTCCAGTATTATCACTTTTAATACTAAATCTGTTTCCTTGTCTATCTGCTTCATTTGAGAACTCTCCACTCAAAACTCTAATTGTGATCGCCGATGCTTTGAGAGTTTGTCCAGAGATAACCTCACTGTTTGCAACACTTTTCTGGAAACTACCATCAGGATTTTCTTTAATAATATCTTGAGGTGTGTTTTCAGTGGTTTTGGTAGTAAGGCTTGTTTTTCCGCTGCTAAAAGTGGTCAGGTCAACTTCAACAAGATCCGATGAAGTTGCAAAAGATGCCTCATTTGATGTGGCGAAAGTATTTTCACTCGATGTAAATTTGCTACCCACTCCACTTTCCACTGTTTCGGTGACTACTGTGTCGGTTTCTGATTCAACACCAAGATCCAGACTTGACCGTTTCCTATTAAACTCAGCAATAATTTCATTCACAGATTTATTTGAATAGAAATTAGTTGAACTATCTCTCAACTCATCAACGCTAATTACTTTACCGATAGCCTCTGGTTTATTTGGAATTTTTTGTCTAACCAGATCATCCACGGCAAATCCAGTGCTGATACCAGCAGAAGTATCAAAATACAATTTAATTGTTTTTGTCAGTATTTTCGCCACACCGTCTCTACTTTTTATAAAGCGATTTGTAACAGGGTCTACATTTTCTAAGCCGAGCGAAGTTACTGTGGATGATGCAAGACTCTGTGTGAGAAAAGTTTTGGGATGGCTCGATACAATATAAAATTGTGAATTGCTATCGTCTGTGCTAACGTATGTCGATTGTGGTAGTTCCGCACGGGTGTAGCCCTCTTTCGTGCTACCATCAATAAAGAAATCAGGATCAAAATCACCAAATGTAAATCCACCAATTGGTCCAGCGACAAAAGTTCCACTGTTGTAGGGATCGTGTTTAACAGGATTTCCTAAACCATCAAAGTTACCAATGGTTGCGGCAGTAATTCCATTAAATCCCTCTGGATAAAAATCACCATTAAGAACCCCGTATGTGTCACCCCGAAAATCAGCGGTAGCCGAAAAGGTATATGGCATAAAGTTTCCGATCACCGGATTGACTACAAAGGTATTGGTATAAATTTTATCCTCAAAAAGCACACCGATAAATGAACTCACATTTGTAAACTCAGACAACATTACAGAACCAGCCGGATGAAAAATCTTTTTAACAAGATCAGCATATTCTTTTAATTGTTTTTCTGCTTTGATTACGTACGAGTAAGACTGGAATCTAAAGTTGTCCTGAATGAATGACTCCGAAGAGAGCAGTGATCTTGATGATGTAAAATTATTTTTATTGGTGGAGGTTGTTGATGCTCCGTCGAGAGTAAATCCACCATCAACACCAGATGCAGAGAAAACAGAAATCGTATAAGTTTCACCCGGAAAGTAAATTTTATTTTGATATGGCTTTGACGAGATACTTTGTATTTCGCCAAGACTATTAACCGTTCTGACTTCAGATGACAAGACTAATTTTTTGCTGGAATCACTTACCGTAATATCATCACCCACGGCATAGTTGCGACCCTTGTTGGTAACACTAAGATTACTTACAATCGGAAAAGTTCTTTCAGTGATTTTTCTATTTCTGTTCGCTCGATAAAACTCAACATAATGGTTTGGCTTGAAAGTTCCTCTGACCTCTTTAAGAAAAATCTTTGCGTATTCAACACCATCGTCTAGATGAAAAGTTATATCATCAATTAATGCACTTGCAACGACATCACTCGTAAAATCATCAAAAAGTCTTTGTTCAATCAAACTGCCTTTAAACAATGAAACACTATCCTGTCCATTGTAGTGTGAAGTGAAAAGAATAGTGGTTGGTTCATAATCTGCATCAGAAATTTTAAACAACTTATCTTTGGGTGTTTCAACACTGGCAGGAGTGTCGAACAGAAGATTAAAGAGATAATTAATTGATTGAATATTACCCTTTTCCCCATAAAAATCAGATGAATTGATAACAGCGAGTTTATCACTAACACCATCGGCTAACGTGTCTGGAAAATTATTAAGGTATGTTGATTTAAAATATTGAACAAAGTCGTCGAGTGTTCTATCGATATCTGTGTAAGACCCAAGCCTAACTGCTTCGGCTCTTGGATTGCCCTGAATTTCTAAGTATTCAAAATATGCTTTGATAAAGACTACAAATTTCTGGTGATCGTTCTGCACATATTCAGGCATTAAGGTTGATACAAGAGTTGAAAATCTCTCATCAACGGAAATGGGACCAAGATCGCCCAGCGTGTCTGGGACAAATACCTGAAACGGAAGCATCATTGATCCACCAACAGGCATTAGTAACCGCCTCCGGTGCTAGGTGAAGATGTGCTTGAACTCGTTGTGCTTGTCGAGGTTGTAGGGCTTACTGAAGACAGGCTGGATGTGCCTAAGTAGATTTCACCCGCAGCGTTTGTCCTAGAGTCTGGTCTATTGTCAGAGGTTAAATTAACCACGGCATTCGTGGGATCTCTGGTGTCTTCAAGAAGAATAAAGGTTTCTGAGGAAATGAGTCTACCGCCGCTAACCTTGACAAAAATACTAATAGGAATTGTTGTGTTGACTGTTGAAAGAGCAAAGGAGTTAAATGAGACATCACCCGTTTTATAATTCACTTTACCAAAGTCTACATTAGTAAAATATTCTTTTGATCCACCCACAAGTTGGTAAATTCTTAGTTTGCCAAACCCATCATCATCGAGATAAACATTTTTCTCAATACCATCAGCATCAACAAATCTAAACTCGCTAGATGAAATTACTGGGGTGTAACCATCAAACTCATGTAAGATAGGATTTTTAAATTTAAACTCATAGTTCGTTGAGGTATCTTGAATCGGGAAAAATCTATACTCAAGAGAGGGTTCAATTTCAATAGTCTCAAGACCACTAACTCCTTCAAGAAGTCTTTTTTCAAGTTTACTAAACGAAACAGAGGAATTAAATCCAATCGTGTTGTCTTGAATAAATTGTGATGTAACCGATTTGATTGTTGAAACCAAGTACGGCTCACGGAGAACTGTCTTTGACGGGTTGTACACTGCTGAGAGAGCATAACGCACATACAGCGGCGTTGGATCCTTTACCTCGGGAGTAATACTAACACTACATCGACTTCGCAAGAAACTCTGGATTGAGTTTTTCAAACTTGATGGTACTAAAGTAGCCGTGTTCGGCTTAAGTACAACAATAACTTTACCAAACTCTGGTGGTGTTGCAAACTCGCCCCCGTACACCAGTGCCGACTGGAACCCAGAAAAGTTATTATTAATTAATGCTTCATAGTCACTCGTAGTCACCGCTCTGTTTTGTGCTGCGTAAGACTTTGGAGCGTTGAAACGAATACTTGCAATACTTTCTTTCTCTGCCCCACCGGCTGCTTGACTCTTAACAGCAACCGTATTGTTTGCGTAAGAAAAAGAAGGAGTTTCTTCGGTGTCGGTCGAACCTGCATCGTTCGCCTCCGCACCTTTTGTTTGTAGATAAGTGACCGTGACCACATTACCGGCTTCAAGTTTTTTACCAATCACACCATCACCAAAGCCGATAGAGTATGCTCCGTCGTAATCCTCTTCGACAAAATATGCAAGGGAATCCCCATCAATTGTTACTGCGTTTGTGCCGAGTGACCATACGTCTGAGATACCAGAGTTATCAGAGGGTGACTGAGTGACAGTAATTTTGATTGTCTTTGTGTCAATAGCATCATCTTTAATTCTAAACTTTTGATACGAGGCTGAGTTGGGAGCCACGAATGTGATTGTTTTTAAAACACCCTCTCGGATCTCAACATCTTGCAGGTTGGGAGACTGACCGAAAACTGGAGTGTAGGCTTCGGTGTTTACAAAACTGTATGATTTATTACCAATCTTTGTTGTAAACACCTGACCAACGGGAAAAACATTTGGCACGCCTGACGCATATGTGATATCAACCGTGGCTACAGGTGATGTCCTAGAGCGTGGTACATAACCTAAAGATTTAGCATGGGAAACGAGGGACGATCTTTTAATCGCTGTGTCCAGAAACAACTCGTTTGCAGTGAGGTTGTTGTAAATGCCTTGATAGTGCGTGACATACGAGAGAACGTCAAGAAGAACTGACAGACCAGAACCTTCAAAATCGTAATCTAAAAATTGTTCCTGAGACTTTAAAAAGTTTTTAATGTTTTCACGAATCTCAAAGTAGTCAAGTTGATTGACTGATAATTCTTTTCTCTCTGTGGTCATTACCTAATCCTCTCTAATGTGAATGAAAGAATCACAGGTTGCTGTGAATTTCTTAGTGTGAAACGAACCGTTACATTCACAGAATTTTGATCATTGTTAGTATTTGCCTCAACAGAAAGTGCCTCAACACGGGGTTCGTTACTGATGATAGACTTTGAAATTGCCTTTTCCATTTCAAACGATGTGAACGGTGTAATATTCTCGAATAACTTTGAGATAACGTCACCACCAAAAAATGGTTGGAATTTCTTTTCACCAAAATTAGTCATTACAATATTCCGAACAGACCTTCTAACAGCCTCCTCATTTTTCAGGGTGTTGATGTCTTTAGTGATAGGATTCAGGTCAAAATTCAAATCGATATCACTGAATCTTACAGATTCTTTTTGGGAAGTCTCAACATCTCTGGTGGTATAGTACGCCATCTTATTATCTATCTGTTACAGATTAAGTAGCCCCTTTAGGTCTGGATTTACAATATTTTGTAGAACTTTTTGACTAAAACATGGATCTTCTGCCATTCCCAAGATTGAGAAGCCAAGACCTGTTTTGGCGAGATAATCCAACGCACCTGCCAAAGCATCAACATCACTTTCGCGGAGTGCTTTTAGAACGCCAACTGCTTGGTCTACACTCTGAGAAATACTCAACATATCAGCGATTGCTTCACCGTTTTCTCCCGGAAGACCTTGTGCATTTTGTAAAGCATTCGTAAAATCTCCTGTTATAAGTCCCTTGACGATTTCAAAATTTGTTGTACCCGGACCCAAAATACTCGAAAAGAAAGGAGTATAGTAATCCACGAGATCATCGCCAATGGTTCCACCTTCAATAGAATTTTTAAAATTATTGAAAGTTCTGGCAATCGACTGGATACCTTGAAGACCCTGAATATTTTGTGGATTTGAATCAATCCCACTGAGTCTATCAGAATGTGCTGCCATCAATGTTAATTCATTACTTGCATTCGCCAAAATCTCTTGGATAGCACTTAGACTACTCGTCTCACCGTCCCCGAAAGCATCAACCGAGCCAACTTGATCAAACAAATCTACGAGTGTTTCAGTGGCAAAATTGTTAATACCTTCAAGTGGATTTCGTAAAAATTCACCACTAAGCACGCTTTGCAAAATTTGATTTTGTTCTGCGGTTAGTGGAAGTGTTGGCAACTCACACCCACTCGTGTTTACTAATTGTGGATCAAACAATGACATATTATCCTCCTGCGAATACGTTTGGTGAACCTGTGGATGTGGAGTGACCACACGAACAGGCATCAGAAAATCTGTGGACGGGTTGTCCCTGAGCGAATACCGTGCTTGATGCACCCACGGTCACTGGTGCGCAGTGTGGACAATCACCATGTCCTGCCACAGCGTTGAAAATTTGTGCCGTTGGTAATCCATTTGTTAAAACAGTGCTTGCTCCAGCATAAATTGGACCACCACACACATCACCATATCTTGCAACACACAACGACATCAGACCTCCACCCAATATTTAGACTTGCCATCAGCAAGAAAGGCAAAGTATTTTCCCTTTCCAGAATTAAACCAAAGATCACCAACCTCTGGTCGAGTCGGTGGGTTGACCGAAACATTTTTGATAGTGGTTCCAGTGAGCGTGGGGGGTCTGACATCAAGACTGGCTGCAACATATGTTGGGACATTACGAATGATTAAAGGTGCAACTTTTTTTACTGTGTTATAAAATGAATCAAGTTCTGAATTAATTCTATCTTTATCTTTTTGTGGTAGTCCAGACTTGCTCACTTGTATTGGTTGTTTGAATGATCGAGTATTTGCATTCAAGTCGTAAACTGCTCGGAGTAACTCAACTTTTTCTTTTGTGAGGTCGGGGTGAAACTGCAACACTTCGAGGTCTGTCAGAGGTCTATTAATGCCGTGTCCGCCCTCTGTGATCATCTCTACAAAGTGATATCTGGCTGAGGGTGCTTTGTCTCTCCAAGAGTCGTAGGCGGCTGCGTACTCAGGTTCCTCTTGATACTCAAAGATTCTAAATCCAGAGGACTTGAGAAAATTGTAGTAATCATCATCGCTTCGATTGGTTGTAATTGTCTGTGTGTACTGTGACATAATTACCTCAATTTAGATTAATCTGTGATCCTTGTACGTTTACCTGTGATTCTGCGATAAGATCAATTTTTCCATCGACTCGTAGTTTATAGTCACCGTCAACGTGGGTGTCCATATTACCTTCAACTTCTAAGTTTACATTACCGTTTACAAGGACATTAACGTCACCAACGAGTTGAGCATTTGTGTCCTTTGTGATATGAATGTTATTTTCACCTAAAATGGCGGTGTAGTTGTCACTGACAACTTTGACAAAACGAGAACCATCGGGGTAAATTTCTTCAAATGTTCCTGCTTTGTGGTAAACATGAATTCGTTCTGCACCCGCTGTATCATCAAACTCTTGAAGGTGACCAGACTCGGTGAACCTTACATGGTTGAATGGATATTGCCCAGCATATTGAGTCTCAGGTTCTTTAATATTTTTTAATGATCCTTCACCAGCAGGTGCTTGCATCTCGTCAAGATTTTCTCTTCTAACTTGAATTGGTGTATCTGTAGTATCTGTTCTTGCAAGTTTGTTGGTGTCTGGTTGTCCGATTAATTCTTCTAGGGGATATTTTCCGCTTGGATCATAAAAACCTTCATCGGTGTTTGCCGGATCAACTGGAAGTCCACCAAGTGTACCAAAAAATACAGGTTGTTGAAATTTATCACCATCTCTAAAAAATCCGACAACCCAAGATCCTTCGACTGGACCTACCGGGGCTTCGCCAATACCACTTACCCCTGCTGATGTAATTGGTTGAACAGGGTGTGCCCAAGGCAAATCTTTAGTTTCAATTCCCAGACCAC
>Ga0181394_1000439_pt1 | contig 18579 bp, 20 predicted proteins | sample 17SPOviralmetaG_FD_130123 | JGI IMG/M metagenome (GOLD analysis project Ga0181394, IMG submission 130123) | Marine viral communities from the oligotrophic San Pedro Time Series (SPOT) site, San Pedro Channel, CA, USA - 17 SPOT_SRF_2010-11-23 | ecosystem: Environmental > Aquatic > Marine > Strait...
AATGAGAACCATTCTTCCTTTTTTCAAAAGACCATTCCTTTATCATTCTACACTTATATCCAGTTTCAATATTATTCATATTCTATATATAGTGTGATTGTTTTTTTATATTGTTTTTCTAAATAGATGTGATATTGAAAGAAAGAGAGAAATGATGGATTTTGTCTTTTTTCTTTTTCTTTCTAAAGAACGAGTAAGTTATATTCCAGTATATATATATAGGTGATTTCAACAAACATATAAATAATTTTAAAAAAAAGAGTAAAAATAGTAAAAAAGATAAAATCATATATTCATACATATTGTTATGTATTGTGCTTTCCTTTCTTCCGTTCATATCCCTTTTAAAGTCGCACCATCTTTTATTTTGTCTTTTTTTATTTTTAAAAAGGTGAAAATGGGTTGTCTATTTATAAAGTATCTTCACTCTCTACAAAACATTCTCCTTCTATTTTAAGGCATTCTAAATTATCCCAACCACCTAAATCAATCGATTTATTAGACCCAGTATATAATTTTGTATTCCATTTATGACCTTTCCTTTTCATGTGGTCGCGGACAGTTTTTTTCATATAATTTTCTACCTCTCTATTATAATAATATTCAGCAACTACTTTCCAAGATAATCTACAACCATTTTTAAAACGGATTTTCTCATCATAGAATTTTTTGAATGGGTCATTATCCTCAATAGTTTCTTTTGTTTCTTCTATCCATTCAGTAGGGAATTCCAATAATTTTTTATCTCTTAAGAATGCTCTTGAATAATCGAATAGAATATGTAGTAGTTCCATTTTGCGTTGCTGAAAATCTTTATCAATTGTATTAGATGGAATAAACCGAAGGTTATCATAATCATCTTCTTCATAATTGTTATGAAAATGTGAATTGAAAGTCATCTGTTTAAATGACCTATCCATACCACCATCAGCATCAAACTTCGGTGCGTGATTAGTCATACAGAATAATTTAAATGTTATATCTAAACTATCCTCTGTTCCATACATAACATTATATCTTATTGTAGTCCCATCACGGATATTTTTTGCGATTTCGGCATTCAGTTTTCTCTTTTTAGGTAGTTCATTAACCCATACAATTCTCGCATTTTTCAATTCTGCGAGTGATTTATGGACTGTTTTATTTTCCACCTCTAATAGATTATTATTAGACTTCTTACAATAATGATGAAGGATTTTACACAGTATCTCAAAAATTTTCGATTTACCATTAGAACCCATAGCACCATATAGAATATAGAATTCTTGGATATCTTCAGCATATCCCAGTAGGGAATAACCGATAACAGATAAATAATAATCTAAATGTTTTTTGTTGTTATTACATATTTTCATTAATGTATCTATAATAAATTCTTCATCATCTTCGTTTCTCTCTTTTGTAAAATCATATGGTAGTGTTTTAGATACAAAATCATCATATTTAAAATCTCTTAATGTATCATTTTCGACATCATACAATCCATTCTTGAATGCTATATATCCAAGATTGATATTCAATTTATTATGGAATGTTTTATCCTCCAGTAGTGGTTGTAAATGTTTTATGATTGAATTAATGTGGTTATCTTTCCAAGAATATCTTTTGATTATATTATTGAGGTGTTCTTGTAGTTCTTTCTTTTTCTCTTCATTATCTTCATTATCAATCTGTTTCTGTAAATCTTCCTCTTGAAACCTTATTGCTTTTGATAACAATCCACTTATAATCCCACATACATTAATATGATTATCCCATAATCCATTTTTTTTATTATACACATACCATTTATGTGGTTTAGATGCTTCGTGATATATAACATCATTTTTGATTACTGGGTGGATTTTTTCTGCGATTGCGTTTATTCCATTTTTAAAATCATCATTATTAAGTATCAATTCAATATCATATATCTCTTTCATATAATCCATATACGCTAATGGTTTTTCCCTCTTCAATACATTCTCGGCAATCGCAAAAGGTATTTTTTTTGATTGTCTTTCCCAAGAACGCCACGCATCATAATCACTTTCTGTGCGATGTGGGATATTGATAGAGTTGCTCCATTCTTCGAATGTTTTATATTTTGCTCCATTATGAGCGAGAGCGGAACCGATTTTTAAATATACTTCATTATAATCAATACGGGGATTACCGAGATAATGAAGAAATCTTGTAAAGCGGTTTTGTTCTACAGATTGTGGTAGCACAATTTTAGATTTTTTCATAACTTTTTTTGTCGGTGGTGAGGTTATAAAATCAATAGATTTTTCATCTCCATTAATATTTTGTATAATATGGTCTTTTTCATCACCACTTATACATTTCATAATGCGGTCTTCTTCTCCTTTTTTGTAAGCGTTAATGGTTCTCATTAATTGCCTTCCATTCGAATATACAGAATTATCACAATATAATACATTATCCTTTTCTGTTATTTTTGTGTTATCCTTCCATTTACATTCAATAACTTCACTCAAAAGGTTGGATATAATGGGCATTTTGACCGATTGTATATATTCTTTACATTTTAATGTATTTTCAATAACTTCATTTTTGAATATAATATGATAAGACAACTTGTTATTCCCTTTTTTAGATTTATATTGAGAACTGGTGCGAACCGCTAAATCCGTATCATTCTTCAATATATCACATATCTTATTATGAATATCATTAAATTCTTCAATAGACATATCATTATTCAATTGTCCGTCTAAATCCATATATGGTTTCTTTTTTGTGCTTGGACGCAAGACCTCATAATACGGATTGTTTTTATTTAAAGATATTTTATCATAAGATATATAGTTATTCGTATTATCCGCAACTTTCAAGTCTTTCGCAAAATATATGGTCATCTATATATATACTATATATAATTCTTTATATCATTTTAATTCAATTTTGTTTAAAATGATATATGTTAATTTACCAACCAGAAGAAACCGATGATGGAAGATTTAGACTATCCATATTAGGAACAATACCCATACCTCTTTGAGATATAGTAAAAGGTTGAGATGGTAAGGAAATCTGTGGTGCGGAGGGCATCGGTTTTTGTAGTATATCTTCTTCAACCCAATCTACAACCCCTTTACCTACTTGATATGCTCCAGCGACATCGAGGGCAGTTCCCGCCACATTAAATAATGCTCCTAATGGGGCGAATATACCAGTAGCGTCAAGGACAGCACCTACACCTTCGAGGGCAGTTCCCGCAACTTCTTCTCCAGCAACTTCACCTCCCGCTTCGGCAATTCCAGCACCAACCTCACCTACACCTTCACCTACACCTTCAACCACACCCATACCTCCGCCTAAACCTAAACCTAAATCTGGTATTTCCGCTTCCGCTTCAGCACCTTTTCCTCCAGTCATTTCATCTAAAATTCCCTCTCTCATACTCTCTGGTTTTGGTGTATCATCGGCGACTGATGATGATTGAGTATATCTGCTCTGTGCCTCTAAATCACTTCTCGCTTCTCCAGTTAATGCGTCTTCACCTCCTATTTCTGTTCTTGTATGATGACCTATACTTTCACCCATATCTGCTGGTAATTCCCTCTGTTGTGCGTCCATTCTATCTTGAAAATTCATTTTTTCTCCTTCAAAATCAATAGCACCGCTTTCAGTTCTTGGAATTTCTTGTATTCTATTATTCATAAATGTAGTAAAACTCTCATCACTATAAACACTATCTGGATTAGTCATCATACTTTCACTTACCGTTCTACTCATCTCTGGTGTGATACTATCTTCACCTAATCCACTTAATACTGAATGAGAATTTTGACTTAATCCATCATATCCAATACCCATATCTTTAAGAGAAATAACCTCATCATTTAAATCATAAGATGTAGGTAATCCAATTCTATTTTTAAAATTCGACAGACCCTTGCCTACTACATCTCTCGCTTCTGCTGTAGCATCAATAATATTATCACCGAGTTTTGCGTCCAAGTCTTTGAGTGAGCGATTACCGAATAATGATGTTTTATAACGATATGCTTTACCACCGTATTTACCAACTAATTCATTAAATGTTCTTACACCAACTTCTTGACCTACTGATTTTAAGAGTTCAGTAGCGTCAGCGGTTCTGCTCTGCTGTAGTATTTCTTGATTAGCGGAGCGGATACTATCAATATCACTTCTAAATGAAAAAAGGTTTTCATTAATCTGTGATGCTTCTTGTGCGAATGCTGTTCTACCAGTTATATCCATTTATTATATATCATTATTATTTTTTTCGTTAATCGTTATATTGACCTCTTGTTTTGTAGTATTATTGAGTGCTTGTTCTTGTTCTTGTTCTTGTTCTTGTGATTGTCCGTTTTTACCGTCATCATCACCTTTTAGACATTCGATTAATTTTGTAAGACAACAATCACTTCCTTCAAAACAACATATAAGTAAATCTATTAACCCATTCCCTTTATGAGATTTTAGAAAAGGTAATACCTCACTTACTACGAAGAGAGAACTAATAGTAGCAAGACTAATTATATAATCTATACATACTTCTTTTGTTTCATAATCCATCTCTTCTTCAATATAAGTAGAGTTCATTTATTCTATATTCATATTTTTTTTTACTTTTTGTAATCCTCTCATATCATCAATAGATAAATAACTTTTATCTCTATCATCGTATATAGACCCCATATATGATACACTTACAGTATAATTCATAATAGAGGGATAAACCGAGTGATTAAGACCTAATGCGTGAATAAATTCGTGATAGACAACATTATATAGTGTATTATCCTTATTAAGTAATTTATTGGATACATAAACATCTGCTTCATTTTCATATAGATATGTAAAACCATATGCTTTATTATCATCATCAAAAGAACATATAGTATTTGCTCCGTTAATCTCATCTTTATATATTTCATTATGTAGAGAAATATTTAGAATATTATGATTATTGATATCTTCAATAACTTCTTTCGACACTTTCAATAATTTTTCATCTAAACTACAACAAGTGTAAAATGGGACTGGATTATACTTGGGTATATAATCATTCAGTAATTCATATGACTTCCCAATTAATATAATGGAGAGAAACAACAATCCTCTCATTTATATTATATTGTTATTTTAATCCTTGTGCTTTCATCTTGTATAATACATCTTGTCGTCTTTTTTCTCTTGCTTCTTTGATTTTTTTAATAGTTTCACTATTATCCTTTTTCTCGGTTCTTACCTTCTTTTTCGTTATGGGGTCTTTCACCATCGTATATATTATGTAAATATTATTTATCGAATTTTTTGACCCTTCCAGTTTTGCGTTTCTCTCTTTGTGCTGATTTAATTTCTTTATTGGATAGTTCTTTAAAGGTCTTGGGTGTTTCTTTTGTGATGCGTTTAGTAGGTCTATATACATCACCCTTTTTTTTATAACCTTTACCTCCACGCTGGTTTTTCCAGTCTTCTTTGAACCATCTTGATAGACCTTTTTTCTCTTGCTTTTTACCGACATACGCACTTGAACTATTATGTTTTTTCTTATACGCTTCCTTATATTCCTTTACTAAAATCCCACTACGGTATGCTGAATGTTTTGGTATTTTTTTATACACTCTCCTTTTGACGCTTTCATATAATGACTTATCTTTTGGTTCGCTCATATATATTATAGGTCTAATCTTTTTTTAGCAACCTCAAAATATTTTTCGTCCATTTCAATACCTATAAATTTTCGATTTAATGTTTTTGAGGCAACTCCCGTAGAACCACTACCCATCGTAGGGTCTAATATGGTATTTCCCTCATTAGTATAATATTTTATAATCCACTCTAAAATCGGTTGTGGTTTTTCAGTTTTATGAAATCTTTTACTCATATTATTTTTACAAGGTATATTTAATACTGATTTAGGTATGGGAACATCATATTTTTTACCGAATATAAAATTAGTATCAATAGAAGTTTCATATATTCCTTCGTAAGCGTCTTTTTTATATACACTTTCATCACATATTTTTTTATGATATTTATTCTTGTTATAGATAGGCAATTTCTTATAGAATACCAATAATAACTCGTGATTTCGCATCGGCATTTTACCACTATTAAGGTGTCCGCAATTGCTATTCGGTTTAAACCACACTAAATCATATCTATACATTTTTGGGTTAGAGTTAATTATTTCAACAGCGAACCTCATATCACAGAAAAAAAAGTAAGGTGTATTATCATTTCTCGCAATCCTTTTTAGTTCTCTCCATAACTCATTTAAATCAATCTTATTATCCCATTTACAATCCGTAGTTCCGTATGGTAAATCACATATAAAGCAATCCACCCTATTATCTTCAATATCCTTTAATTTTTCTAAACAATTATTATTAAAAATTTCAATCATTATAATTATTATACATTATTTTCTCATTCCAACATCGTAATCAATCCGTTGCTAATATTCAATAGACGCTGTGTTCCAATCCAAAAGCGGATATTACGAGATGTGTTATTATCTGGAGGGAATACTTCACCTCTTTCACTATATATGATAGGTTGATTGCTGATACGCTGACCTTGACCGAATGCGTTTTCGAGTTTCAATCCAACCCACCCTTGAGAACCACATTCAAGTGTCTGTGAGTATGAATTAGTAGTTCTATCGGTTAATCCAAAATCATTAAGTCCAAGAACACCCGCACCATCGGTTTGTCCCTTAAATGTATAGATATAGTTATTGAGAACAAGTGGGACACCTTCGACAGCATCTGCTTCTGTTTTCTGTAATGCGGAATTCGCAACACCAAGACTATATACATTATTACTATCTATTTTGAAGTTATAAGTCATACCTTCTTTTAGAGAAACGGAGTTATAATTACCAAAATTAGCATCTAATCCTTGTTGTTCTTTTTGAACTACAATAAACTTAACTTTTTTACCACCAACTTGAATTTGATAATCATTAGTAAATCCACCAGTAGTATAAGATTGAAAATTGCGTTGTTCTAATACTTCAAGATATGGAATATCATATCCACCACGAGACATAATATCTTCGCCAATTTCCGCCATCATACTTGGATAAAATAGATAATCCGCCATAATCAAGAATTTCTTTTCAACAATAGTGGATACACAATTTGTTTTTGTGATGGGAATACCCGTAGCAGTTACTTGTGGGACACAAAAGGCAATATCTGCTTTAGGTTCATTAAAAATAATATGGAGTGAAACCTCTTCACGAATGGCGAATAGAGGCAACTGGACACCCACCAAAAATGGGATAAGTTGGGATAAACCTACAGTAAATGCTGGTGTAGTATCAGCATCAGTAGTGATAAAACGCTTGGGTTTATCAGTAGTATCAGTAGCAGTAGCGGTCTGTTCTCCAAGAGGGGTAGATTGAATTCTTGCTCCGTATTCACTTGATGGGCGACCGATTGTTCCATATGGAGTTCCAAAACCTCTTGCTCTTATAGCGGTTGCTGAATTAGGGGCGATGCTTCTTGAGGCACTTCCCATAAAAACATCATTCCCCGCTTGTTTAGGCATCGCAATACCTTTACGATATTCATTCGAAAAATGAAGTCTTTTCCAAGTAGTATAATGTGCGAGGTCTTGTAAATCACTTACACGCTTTCCGCCGATTTCCAAAAATGCTCGTGATATTAATGATACAGCACCTACTGAAGTGGGGTAAAATGCTTGTAATATATCACCCGAACCACCTTCTTCTACAACGGTGGAGGCGATTTGAAGTTGTGAATTACTATCCAAGATACCCTTTCTATCAAAAACGAATTTTGCTTGAGATTGATTGAATGCTACTGGAAATAGTAAATCGGTATTAACATCGCCTCTAACTTCTGGGCGTTCTACGGTGTCTGTCTTTAAAACTGATGGGAGTGGTTGTCCGCTCATATTTTTATATATATATGTGATATAAAAAAATATGATATTAAAAAATCTTTACATAAATATTTGAACTCCTCCGTTTTCAAAGACAATAGTATTTTTGTGCTTTACGAATAAGAATATAGAATGAGGTTGGAGGGATATACCAGCAACGGCAATAGATTGAATTCTCATACCAAAAGGCGTCCCCTTGAAATTCATTCCGTTATAAGTGATTTTATCCATACCTACACCGAGATTGTATTGACCTCTTTTATCTTCATCAACAATAGAATACCTCTCACGGTTAAACCTTGCTGGTTCAGTATTACTTAATGGATAAGACAATTCAGTCTTTAGTGATTTTTCAAAATTATGAATAGACCAACCATCACGAATAATATTTAGACTTTCCCAATTCTTAAAACTATCGGCAGTTCCCGCCAACTGTGTAATTTCACTATCCAATTCAAAATCGAGAGGCAATCTCAATCCACCTTTTGTAAATGTGAATGCTCTAATAGGGACACGATTTTCCAATACACCACCAGCATTTTCATATATCAATTGTAGTGTCTGGGAACTATTATATTGATAATTATTCAACCATTCACTTGGTATCATATTACCTATAACACTTAAGGTTCTTCCAGTATTGATATTGAGAGAAAGGTTATAGTCATTAGAATTGAGAACTGAATAGAATGAGGTGTAAGTGTTGTATTCAAGAACACCATTCATATTCGCCATCATCGCTTGTTGTCCTTCAGCATCTGGAACTTCCGTTTCAAAAGAACATACTAAATCACTTAATTCATAATACGCTCCACCGTTGGTAAGTCCAGAGGCAGAGGCAGTATTTCGCCAATAGTTATTATGAACTACAAAATTAGATGGAGCAAGTGTGATAACAATTCTTAATCCCTTTACAAGCATCATATCAATAGGATTACCTTGTAAGAAACCATCTAAAAGAGGAAGAGAGAACTGGAATGGTTTATCTACTTTTTTTGCTGTGGAAACATCTTTAGAAAGACCACCATAAGTTGTATCGCAACCATTAAGATAGTTTTGGATACTCTCATTCAAAGGAAGGATAGAGGCACACATACGATTATATGCCTTTATAGTGGAGTAAGTTCCACCTTCTAAATTTTGAATACTTAATGTTTCAATTAAAGAACTCATACCAGTTCTTCCGTCAATCATAATATCACCAGTAGGAGCATCAGCGAAAAATTGAGTTGCGTTTGTTGGGGCAGTTCCATCTCCTTGTTTTAATGCGAATGTCCCATTAATACGGAGGGATTTACCATTCATAATTTTTGCTACAGATGGAAGTTCAAAAATAACTTGTGCTAAACCATTTCTATCACTAAAAACACCATCACCGAGATTTGTAGGGAGGACTTGAATGTATTGTCTTCTTGTAGTCATTTTATATTATATACTTATAATATATTTTTTTTGTTTAAGGTTCAATATACTTACCGCTGGAATTAACAATCAATCGGCGAAGTCCTCCAACATAACTAATCATCAATTTATTCAATACTGGAGCATCATATTCAACTCGTAGTGATATATTACCATCTTCAGCGAGATTATAAATAGTTCCATATCTTGCTAATGCCCTTGCGATAAAAAAGTTTTCATCTTGATAATCCAATTGCTTTACCATAATTCTTACAGCACCCAACGCTTTTTCAGTTTCGAATAATGCGATTTGTTCGGTTCTTGGAGGAGTTTGACTTAATTGTCTTAATGGGACTTTACGAGTAGGTTGAAGTTTATTATTGACTAAATAGTTATAATGATTTGCTGTATCAATAACACTATCAAGATTATTATTAGCAACACTATTTGCGATATTATTTTGAACTGGTAAGGAGAGAATAGATGTTGCCCTTCTATTGATTGCTGGAATATTGATTTGGACTACTCGCTCACTTGCGTTAATATTATTGCGGTAAGTATCAAAAGTGAGATAATCAAGTCGCATACCTTCTTCTGTCTGTGATTGTTTCAATAGTCTTTCAGTATATGCTTGTGGAGGCATAGCGGTCTTTACCACGAATTCAACATCATTCAAAATAACTCTTGGGGTCTTACTGAATGCGTCTGTCTTCCTTACAAAACAAGTGTTGTTAAGAACATTTTGTGCTATACCAGTATTATTATTACCCATACCACCAACAAAATCACTACCATTTACAGCACTTCCAACTAATCCAACCTTTACTCTAACAAGACCACCAGCATTTTCACCAGCATTACAAGTTAAAGCACCAATCGTTCCTAAAAGAGATAGAACTGGAGGGTTAGCGTTAGTATAACCATATAATTGTTGTCCTACACGGAGATTTACAGCACCTACCAATTGATTTTTTATAGCACGACCACCAGCAACAAGAGTAGCACTATCTGCTGGAGGGAAAGCACCACTTGGGGCATCACTTGTAATCTGGTCGAAACCAGCATTTTTCTCACAATATAAATCAATTTCTGTAAGAGGGTTAGCGGTTGTTGGGACTGGTTGGATTATACCGAAACGGCAACTATCACCAGCACCGATAGAAGTATCAATAGAACCATCATCAGCGGTAATACCCTCTGCTGTCCATACACCTAATGCTTTTGATGCTGAATTCAAGTCAATCTCGACACGCAATCCACCTACAATAAATGATGGGAACATTTTAGAACTCAATTGTCCCAAAACTCCACTATATAGACGGAATGCTACTACACATTCCACACCATCTGCGGTATAATCCGTAGTAGTAGAATAAGTAGCATCACCTCCAGTAGGATAGGTTTTAAACAATTGCGACTGGTCTGCGTTTCTTGCTGGGAGATTATCATATTCTTCACCATCAAAGGCACGACCACCATATTCAAGCAATTCGGTAAGTCCCCTCTTATTCCTAATAGAGCGGTTTTCACTATACATATGGAGTTTCTCTGCGAGTTCCGCATAGTTCTGTATGTTTTCAAGAAGAAGGTTGGTTGCTTCATCATAAATTCTTACATTATCAATAAGAGAATGAATACCACACTTTTTTGAAAATGCTACAGCAGTAGGAGCATCACGGACTTTCACACGAAACTTAAGATAAGTCTGTCGTGGGTCAATATGTGCTTGAAATGATGGGATTTCGAAGCGTAGTGTATCACCGTCGGCATATTCCAACTGCCTATCACTTGGAGTGATTGTGGATTTTGATGGGATTGTCTTTTCGTATTGCGAGGCAACAAAATTCATTTATATATTAGAAGAATATAATTTTTTTATATAATCTAAATGTTTTTTAGAATTATAATGTCTTGATTTATGAGAATATGTAAATTTTCCACCACATATACAATTGAATTTTCTCTTGCGTCTTTCTTGATATATTTTATCATTTCTGTGGGTCATTTCTGTTTCTCTCTATATATCTATTATAAGATTGATATTCATCGATATCAAAACACAAGTCATTAGGAATATATAATACACTACTGCGTTCCAATTTACCTCTATCACTTCTGCTACATATTCCACTCTTTATGATTTTTTCTAATGTTTCCTTTACTTCATAGAGATAAAATCCATCTCTCATAGTCCAACAAAAAAATGCCCTCCAACCTAATCTTATCAATCTCCTTGCTTCTTCATATTTATTACTTCCAATCATAATACTTGGATAAGTCCCCCAACTTACAAAACTTCTATCTTTATGTTCTATAACAATTTTATTATCATAATCATAAAAATCCAAAACACCATATTCATCACTATTTTTTTCAAAATTACCATTAAACCAGTAGTTAATATTCATTATCGCTTTTGCTTCACTTTCTTCCCCTCGCTTTAGATTTTCTTCCTTTACTTTATTCATTTATATATAATACAAAAAAATAAATTTTATTGATTGACCCTAAATAAATTTCCACTTGGTTGTCTAACTGGAATTTGATTAGGTAAGTATCCAGCATCACTTGGTGGTTTTTGCCGAAACATCAACACAACATCGGTAGTTCCAGTTAATAGTTTTTGAGGTCTATTAGCGTCATCTGTTATAAGCATATCTAATCTATTAGTATTGATTTCTTGAAAGTTATTTAAATCTACCCACAATAAAACTGGTGCTGTATCACTATAAATTCTATATTCAGCATCGGTTTGAACTGAATTGACTGATAATGAATTAACAACATATATAAGTTTATTTTGTGAGGACACTACACCGTTTTGAGATTGAATTGGAAGGTTAGTAATTTGTATATGATTTGAAAAGGCACTATCACTCAATTGAATTGTATTTACTCCATCATATTTAAATCCTAAATCATCTGGGTCTGGTGGGACTGCTGGGTTATCAATAAATACAACAGCATCATTTTTATTAGATTTAATTAATCCCAGTATATATCCCATTTCCAACTTGAATGGTTGTCCTACTTGAAAAAATGGAACTACATTTACATCATTAGCGGAAATTAATCTGTCTAAATTTGTTTTAATGGTATTTACCAACCAACTTGCTTTTTTTCTTGGTGCTGATGTATCACCTTCGAATTCTTCTGGAAGGATACCTACCAATTTTGGAGTAGTAAATCCACTATTATTTTTCTGTAATAGACTTTCTACTACTAATCCACCATTCGTGAAAAATTGATAATATTCATTTAATCCAGTATATAATTTACTGGAAACAGCACCTTCATTTAGTCTTTCTTGATATCTATATGCTCGTCTTACATCATAATAACCTTTTGTATAATGAGAACTATTATCAGCAATATGATAAGATACTAAACCCATATCACCAAAATAAGATGGAATGTAAAAAGCATTTTGTCCTTCTGTGTATTGTTGATACATATCATATAATACAACCCATTCATTACGAGGGTCAGCATTATCTACTTGTGCGGTTTCATATGGGGTATTAGGTTGAATTGTTATGTCCCACCCTACATCTTGTGCTGAACTATCACTACTAAAATTAAACTTAACATATCTAAAAGCGGTTTGAAATGTATATGGGAATAACCCAACGAATACACCAGCGTATATTTCTGCTTGATTTATGTCCTCGGGAACAATATATCCATCAGTTCCATAAGAAGAACTTGAATTTTGATTACTTCCAGCATATGAATTTGAATATGGTGGTGTGCTGTTTGATGATTTATTTAACCAATCAATTCCACTAATATTAACAAAATTAATTCCATCATTCGAAACTTGAATACCCAGTCGGTCGAACATATTGGAGAAACTGTGTTCCATACCAAAAGAATTAAATATTAATTTTGTTTGAAAACCACTACCTACATCAAAAACAATATCATATAATTCATTAGGTTGGTATCCACCACCAGCACCACCACTATCATAGAAATTTATTTCACTTGCGATTTGACCCGCACCATCAACATCTTGTAGTTCTACGGTAGTTCCAGTAGTAGTATCATCTAATCTTACTTCGACTGGATTATTTACTGGGACTGGAGTTCCCGCTTCTGGTGCTGGTTGTGGTTCATAAGGTTCATCAGTCGCCATATTATAACTATCTGCGTCGCCATCAATACTTAATGTGTATTCAATCGCCATAGTATAAGGAGAAGTCCATCGAAAACGGAATAACAACATCGCTGGTGTCCTTGAACCGCTATAATTATATGTATTGAGAACATATTTTTGACTTGGAGAAAATGTAAAATTCGGCATAACAGCGGTATTTACCCCATTTGCTAATGCTTTAATATCTAATGCTCCACCTACATCAATATACCTACTATTTTCTAATGTGGAATTAGGGTCTAAAATCTGTGCTTGTGCTGTTAATGTCCCTCCACCAGCACCATCACTACCTTCAAAGATTTTTAAACCAAGAACATATCGTGAAAGATTGCCTTGTGGAATGTCTGGGTCGTTGGATTGATTTAAATCGCAATTAAGTAGAAAATTATCAAAATTATCTGTAAGAGTATCACCAGAACTAAAAGATTGTGTTTGAATGAATGGGATAGATTGAACCCCAACGAATTGTTCCGCTATACCGCAAAAACCGATATCACCAGCATCACCTACAAAAATCTCATCAAAGTGGGTATTTGCCGAAGTCTGTGATACATTACCGAAACCGTAAATCGCATAACCTCCGCTTTTACCAGCACCTACAACAGCAGAACCACCGACACCAGCATGTCCTCCTCCATTTTCGACTGGTGTAGCATCTCCTATAAATTTCTTAATACCAGTAGAAGACATAGTGCCTATAAATTCTTGTGTATCAAAATCTGGTAATACTAAACTCTGTGCCGATGTCCCACTCCAGTTATAATCACTTATAACATAATCATTTGTATATTGTGTGTTATAAAAATTCTCTGTAGTATCTGGGACATCACCATCTGGTGCGTTATCTACTGATGGTTGGAAGAAACTTACTCCACCTCCCCAGTTCGCATTAAGAGAACCGACACCAGCATCTCCATTAATCCATTCTGTTTCATTAAAAAGACTATATCTTGTATTTATTCCAGTTGGAACTACCAGTCCTCCATCATAAGTAATTTCTATATTATTCCTTCCTAAACAATTAAATCCTTGATTGAATTTTACTGCTGTGAAAGGTCTTGGGTATAATGTAGTATTAACTTTATCTTCATCGGTCAATATCATATTCACACCGCCATCTGCTGGAATTGGTATTGGATTTAACGGATTACTTACATCTTCGTCTAAAATATAACCGAACTTATCATTTTGTATTCCAGCAACCGGTAGTTCGAATTCCCACATATTATTATAATCTGTATCTGTTCCATATTCATTAGCAAGTCGAGCAAGAAAATTAAGTTCATCTTTCCAACTATCCACAAAACGCTCGGGAGGTCTTAACGGTATGGGTAGATTTAATGCTGGAACACCAATAGTAAAATAAGTTGGTTCTTCTTGAATACTTCCATTTTGATTTAAATTAAATGCTGAACTGATATATGCTACTTGACTATTGGGTGGTATTTTAATGGGGTCAGTAAAATAATTGCTCCATCGATACGGTAATAACCCCGTTGGGCGACCAGCAACTTGCGATTGGTCTTCATTTTTAGTAAATACTAAACTCATTATATATATTCAATATATTAAAAAATATGGACTTTTAAAATATTATATTATTATATATAAATGAATAACCAACAAAAATCTCATTATAACTTGAGAAAAAAACAAGATAGAGATGTTAAGACATATAATCATTTTAAGAATATTCATAATCATAATGAAACAGAAATCGGTGTTGAAAATAGAGAGATGAGTGAATGGGTTGCGAAGGCATCTAATTATAAAAAACCACCGAAGAGATTACCACGCAATAAAGATGTTTTTGTTTAACTTATTCTAAACCAACTTGGGAATACAGAATTATCTTTTATCAATTCGGCATTTCCATCTATATTTTCAATAAGGTCTTTACAGAATGATTTTGCTCTTCTTCTATATTTTTGCCGTTGTCTTTTCTTAACTCTTCTCAATTTTTTATGACTATAACCTTTATGTTTTTCATCGCTACTCACCTCACTCCATTCATCTTCACTACTTAAAGCGTTAGTATAATGACAAGACATATAATTAAAATATAGAGAGAAAATATAAGATGGTAAGATATTCAAGAAAAGAATATAAATTTATTAAGTTTGAAAAATCGACCAATCCTAAAAAAAAATATGATGCTATACTGGAGAATAAAGAAACTGGAAGACAAGTGCGTGTTCGATTTGGTGATAGAAATTTACCACAATTTAAAGATACAACTGGTCTCGGTTTATACCGCAAAAAAGATACGAACGATAAGAATAAACGACGACAATTTAGAGCGAGATTTAGTGCTACAAAACAGAAACAAGATTTTAAGAATTATTATTCACCGATGTTTTTTAGTTGGACGAAATTGTGGTGAGTTATATTTCTGTTCCTACAAAATATATAAGTTGTTTTGCGTATTCTCTATTATCTTCACTCATATTTTTAAGGGTTTTGAGTATATATTCAGCATCAAAACCATATTCATCTTGTAATTTATTTAAAATCCATACAGAACCCTCCCTATAACTATCATTTAATTCTTCATCATTTATTTTATAACATTCTAAAGACCTTTCGTGATTAGTATATTCCAAGAAGAACTCTTCTAAATCATCACCATCTTTCCATTCATTTTCTTCCTTCCAATCCTTTAAATGGTCTTCCATTTGAATGTGAATACTCATGAATAGTTCAGTAAAATCACTCATTTTATCTTTTAGATGCCTATATACATAATTGTAAAATAGCAATCAATTTTTTGAATAAATACATAAAATCGACACAAAAAAAGGTATAAACCTCTTTACATTTTATATACAATATTTACAATTTTTTTGAATATTAATCTTAACATTCACTCTCACTCTCACACTCACTATTGAATATTTCATCTTTATCAATATCATAATAAAAGGGGTCTTCGATGTAGTCAAATACCTCTTTAACAGAATATATATCCAAATCGTAATCTTTACATAACTCCTTTACCTTCCCAAGTGTATCACTCGGGAAATACTGTGCGTCGAAATCACACATACATTCCCTCCACATTTCCATGTTGCTTTTCACCATATCAAGAGCGGAATATTGCTTGGAGTTCATTTTTGTTTTAGATGTCAGTTCAATATATCGTAAAATTCAATTCAATTTTTTGAATAAATACAGAAAATCGACACAAAAAAAGGTATGAAACCTCTTTACATTTATATACAATATTTACAATTTTATTTACAATTTTATTTTCTCACCCAATCATAATAATCATCTCTGCTTTTCACATCATCAAAAACCATCGTAAATCCATATACCATCTCATTTGCGAGTGATGATATACCATAGTTTAATAATTCATCACTATCACTATCACTAATGTTAATCGCATACCAATCAACATCACCAATCTTGAAATCAAGTTTTTTAATGTCGTTGTCTTTTTCCAATCTACTGTAGTTTTTTCTTACCCTCTTGAATACTTCTGGGTTAATCCAAAATAAATCATCTTTATTATCAGTATAAGTCCATATATGACTTGATGTTTTAATTCTAATAAGTTTCTCATATTTCTTCTCAATATCCACCGCTCGTTGTCCTCTCTGTAAAGAACCAACCCACAAAACATCTATATTTTTAGGATAATATTTATCCAAGTGCTTGTATTGTTTATAATACATTTTCATACACTTGCGAGTGTTTTTCTCATCAGTATGTAAGGTATATCCCATTCTCTTTTTATTTTGCTTTTTTACCTTCTTCAAGTCCGCCATTAGTCGTAGTGGTATTTTCCGCTCGTCTGCTATAAACATCTTCATCAATTCCGTCAATATAGATTGTTTCATTCCAATATCCAAGGAATAGAAATCGTTGGAAATCATCTGGATTGGTCTTGCTTCGTTAGTAGTAGTCATATTGTTCTTATTTAGTGCTAATTACCAAATTGTAAAAATATAAATCAATTTTTTTGAAAAATCAAGAAAATCGAAACAAAAAAAGGTATAAACCTCTATACATTTATATACAATATTTACAATTTTATTTACAATTTTATTTACAATCTTTTAAACAATTGCCTCGCTATTTCCATCTCAATCTCACGCCTACTCATTTTAGACACGCCCTTGATTTTAACAATATTAGCATCACATATTTTTCTTCTTAAATCATTAAATTGTCTTTTTGTTTTCACTAATCTCAAAGGTCTATACAATTTCCAGTTAGACGCAATTAGATGACGCATAACATTATTTTTCTTTTTTCTTTCTATAAATGCCTTTATCATATCGAACATCTGTTTTTCTCTTTTATCTACCTTCCTTCTTCCACGCCACAATTTTTGTATCATTACTACGGCATTTTCCGTATCATCACTATAATAATCCTTCATAGTGAATATACTTCTCTTTTCAGTTTTAATATCACCCTCTGTATGAACCATATAATATGGTCTTCTTGTATCCAACATATCATCGAGAATGATTAATGTATCGCTATTTACCTTCGTCTTTTTAGAAAGTGTTATCATTCTTGATGAATATGCCTTCTTACATTTTTGTGTCTTCTCGTGTGATTTTCTTTCTTTTTTAGTCAATACCATATCACACTTGCGACACTTATAATACTTTTTAGGCATCGACAATTTTTCAGCGTAGGTCAGTCTGCGTTCTTTCTTCTTCAATACACGCATCTGTGTTCTCTTCTCGTGTTCTATATACACAACATTCGTCCCCATCTTCTCTTTAAACTCACTCAACTTCTTGAATTGATTTGCGAGTTCAAGGTATTTACCATCGCCGATTTTGTCGCTGACTTCATCAATCACGCCGAACATATCCATAATAAGATTAATGAAATCATCACTAATCTTCTTATTTTCTGCTTTGATATTTCCAGTATTAACACTCATTTTTATCGTTAGATGCTATTTACCTCTTTTGAAAAATTCAATTCAATTTTTGTAAATATTCAAGACAATCTCTTGTTAGATGCTATTTACCTCTTTCGAAAAATTCAATTCAATTTTTTTGAATATTAAAGAAAGATGAGGTCGATTTGGAGGTCGATTTTCCCTTTTTTGTTTTCCTTCCTAAAGAATGAGAAAAAAAGAAGAAGGTGTATATATA
>Ga0181394_1000443_pt1 | contig 18497 bp, 18 predicted proteins | sample 17SPOviralmetaG_FD_130123 | JGI IMG/M metagenome (GOLD analysis project Ga0181394, IMG submission 130123) | Marine viral communities from the oligotrophic San Pedro Time Series (SPOT) site, San Pedro Channel, CA, USA - 17 SPOT_SRF_2010-11-23 | ecosystem: Environmental > Aquatic > Marine > Strait...
ACTAATGATTTTAGGGTTAGAAGAGAAGCTGTTGCCATGCCGATGAATAGATTGGTCCAGGGTAAGCCCGGCTTCCTGGTTAATAAGAAATGTTTACGACTTAGAAAGAGTTTAGGTGGTGGGTATCATTATACCAGGGTGGCGATCGGTGCTGGTCAGGAAAGATTCAAAGATAAACCAAACAAGAATGAACATTCCCATGTTGGGGATGCGTTAGGCTACTGCCTTTTAGGTGGTGGAGAAATGAAACGAATGACGAGAGGAACGACTAGAAATGCCCAACCGGTTATTGCGAACCAGGAGTTTAATATTTTCGCCTAAAAAACTTAAAGATAGGCAGATTGTAAAGAGATACCAGGACCGAATACTCGGCACTCGGACTAGTAATGGAAGGAGAAACATTAATGTTCACAGCAAACGAACTGATGGGAGTGATGAAACTTGATGGATACAAGGACCGAATAGTTGCGTTTCAACCTAATCACATACACATGGCTGAATTTAGAGATTTTGACCAAGAAATTTTAGATGGATACGGCAGACCACATATTCAGGATTATGCCGTTGATGGATTAAGTTATACGGCAATGTGTGATGGTAAAGTTTATGCGATGTTTGGACTGTATCCACTATGGAAAGGCGTAGCTGAAGCCTGGCTATTGCCGTCTGCTAAATTAGAAAACCGGAAAATGGTGTTTCATAAGGCTTGTTTACGATTTTTTCCCTATGCATCTGAGAAATTAAACCTTCATAGAATACAAGTATACGTTCGTTCAACTAATGTTCAAGCTGTCAAATGGATAGAGATGATGTACTTTAATCAAGAAGGACTATTAAAGAGATATGGTCCTGATATCAATGACTACTACTGTTATGGGAGATTGTTTTAATGGGTGGTTTATTCGGTGGTTCAAAGCCACCTCCAGGTCCTTCAGCAGAAGAAAAAGAAGCTCAAGCACAAAGAGAAGCTAGGGCTGAAAGTGCTGAAGCTAAAGAAAAAAGAAGTATGGCTTCAAGGTCTAGATCAAGAAGAACTGGTGGTAACAGATTGTTAATGACCCAGGACAGAGATAATCCGGCATTAGGTAATGAAACCACGCAATCAACTCTTGGACCTACAAGAAATCCTAGAGGATGAGGTCTTATCCTAGAAATCCTAGAAAGCAAAAGGAGAAAAGCAATGCCGATGGTGACGTACAAAACAGCCAAAGGGAAGAAGACGAAACACTTTCCTTACAGCAAGACCGGGATGGATCAAGCGAAAAAGATGGCGACTGAAACTGGTGGCAAGTTAAACAAGTCTATTAACTCTGCTGGTAAAATGAAAATGAAAAAGAGTAAAGCTTATGCCTAAACATATTTATGATTTAAATCCTAAGTTAAAGCCTAAACCAAAGACAACAGCTAAACCTAAAGGAAGACCTAAGAGTGGTAGCAAAGAAGTTCCAAAATCCTAAAGGTGGACTTAATGAAGCTGGTCGAAAGCATTTTAAAAAGACTGAAGGTGCTAATCTTAAAAGACCGGTCAAAGATGGAGTTAATCCAAGAAGAGTTAGTTTTGCTGGAAGGTTTGCCGGCATGAAGGGTCCGATGAAAGATGAAAAAGGAAGACCCACAAGAAAAGCTTTAGCTCTCAAGGCTTGGGGATTTCGAAGTGAAGAGAGTGCAAGAAACTTTGCGAATAGGCATAAAAAAGCATGACAAAATTAAAACCTAGCGAACTAAAAAAACGATACGAGAATGCCAGCCGTCATAAAGATAACTGGCGATCTATCTATGAAGATGCCTATAGATATGCCTTACCAATGCGTAATTTATATGATGGATATGCAGAAGCCAATGTTCCTGGTCAAGATAAGATGGCAAGAGTATTTGACTCCACAGCGATTCAGTCGACACAAAAATTCGCTAATAGGCTCCAATCCGGGGTCTTTCCTCCTCAAAGAGAATGGTGTCGACTGATGCCTGGAGACGAAATACCTGAAGAAAGAGAAGTAGAAGTCCAAAGAATATTAGATGATTACAGCACTAAAATGTTTGCTGTCATGCGACAATCACAATTTGATATGTCTATGGGTGAGTTTTTACTTGAGCTTGCTATAGGAACGGCTGTTATGCTTATCCAGCCAGGTGATGAAGTCCAGCCTATTAGATATACTTGTATTCCTACATTTTTAATCTGTTTTGAAGAAGGACCATTTGGTAAAGTAGAAAACGTATACAGAAAAATGAAGCGACCATTTAACGTACTAGAGCAAGAGTTTCCTGATATAAAAATATCCCAGGCTATGAGATCTAGGTATGAAAGCGATGATACTGAAATGGTTGATCTTATTGAAGGCACTTACTACGACAAACTAACTGGTAACTATCATTATCAAATTATTGATGAGATGGGTCGAGATGAACTAGTTTACAGAGATTTAAAATCATTTCCTTGGGTTATAGCCAGGTACATGAAAGCCTCTCAAGAGCGTTATGGAAGAGGTCCCGTATTAACAGCATTACCTGATATTCGCAGTTTAAATAAGGTAAAAGAGCTTATATTAAAATCTAGTAGCTTATCCATAGGTGGTGTTTATACAGCTTCTGACGATGGAGTGTTGAACCCAAGTACAGTTCGTATTGTACCAGGTGCTATTATTCCGGTTGCTAGAAATGGTGGTCCCCAGGGTGAATCTCTAAAGCCGTTGCCTAGACCTGGTGATACACAGCTTTCACAGCTTGTAACTGGTGACCTAGTTGCTTCGATAAAAGCTATATTGATGGATGAAAGTTTACCACCGGATACTATGTCGGCTAGATCTGCGTTAGAAATATCTGAACGTATGAAGCAACTATCTCAAAACCTGGGTGCTAGTTATGGTCGATTGATTAATGAAACAATGATCCCGGTAGTTAAAAGAACTTTAGAAGTTATGAATGATGTAGGCATGATTGAATTGCCTTTAAAAGTTAATGGACTGCAAGTTAAGATTGCACCGACAGCCCCATTAGCTATGGCACAGAATATGGGCAAGGTAGAAGAAACTCTGAACTTTATGCAGATTACCTCTCAAATGGGTCCACAAGGACAAGTCTTTCTAAAACAAGATAAATTAATTGATTACATAGCTGACCAAATGGGAGTGCCGGCAGAGTTAAGAACAACACCGGAAGAAAGAGAACAGCTAATGCAACAAGCTATGGAAATAGCACAACAACAAGGGCTAATGAATGAGCAAGGACAACCGGCAGAACAGCCAGCAGAGGTCAATCAATAGTGAAGGATGGGAAGGATTAACTGATCTTGAAGTTGATAACAAGCCACCTGAACCCTCTGAATTAGATAAAAATTTTTTTAGAACATTTCAAACCGAAGATGGTGAGAAAGTTTTACGATATCTTAAAACATGCACAATAGATCAACCTACCTGGACACCAGGTGCAGATGCTTCTCATGGCTATTTGCGAGAAGGTCAAAACTCTATAACTAGAGAAATTATCAATAGACTAAGGAGATGTAACAATGGCTGAAGAAAATCAAGGCTTAATGGCTGGAGTAGAAGCTGAAGTTAAAGAAGAAGAAATTCAAGATGAAGGAATGGCTACTGCTAATCCTAGTGATGTTGTAGAAGGCGAAGACATTGAAGGTGTAGAGTATGAAAGACCTGATGAGTTCCCTACTAAATTTTGGGATGAAAAAGAAGGTCCTGATATTGAGAACCTGGTAAAAAGCTATAACAATTTAGAAAAGAAACTTAGTGAAGGTAGACCAAAAGCACCTGAAGAATATGACATTACTGCCCTTGAAGGTGTAGATTCAGAAGATCCTTTGCTTAAAGACTATACTGCATGGGCTAAAGAAAATGGAGTTCCTCAAGATGCCTTCTTAGATTTAGCTAAAAAATTCGTTGATATGGGCTATCAGTCAGAACAAGAAGCTAAACTAGATACAGATAATGAACGCAAGTTATTAGGTGAGAATGCTAACGAAATCATTCAATCTAATATTAACTGGGGTAGAGGTTTGGTTTCTAAAGGTATATTTACTGAGCAAGATTATTCGGAGCTTGAGGTCTTAGGTGGAACTGCTGGTGGTCAACGATTAATGCAGAAGCTTAGACAGATGCAAGGTGAAAAAGAAATACCAGTAGTTGCTATTGCCGGCAATCAGTTAGACAAGGAAGAATTGTTTGCTAGGGTTGCAGATCCTAGATATCAAACTGATCCAGCATTTAGAAGACAAACTGAGAAAATGTTTGAGGAAAATGTTCCTAATTAATTGTACAACATCTAGTTGTGTAATCTAGTATTTACAAACTATTTCTTTTTTGATACTAATTAAGTGATCGATAACTCTCTGAGCCGATCTGACTAGTGTAAATCACTACGTTGCTAGACGTTCTAGTAGTCGAAGGTCGGATTTCCGGTAACCAAAGGCGAATTAACTTTAACCTTTTGATGGAGAGCTATAATGGCAACCACTCTAAGTAATGCGTTTATAACGCTATTCGAGGCAGAGGTTCACCAGGCTTACCAGGCAACTGCAACTTTGAGAAATGTTTCTCGAATGAGATCAGGCGTTACTGGTAGTACTGCGAAATTTCCAATCCTCGCAAAAGGAACAGCTTCTGTAAGAACACCTTCTACAGACGTAGTTCCAATTTCAGGTCAATTTAGCACAGCAACTGCAACATTGACTGACTATATCGCATCTGAGTATTCAGATATTTTTAACCAAGCAAAAGTAAACTTTGATGAAAGACAAGAGTTAGCTAAGTTAGTTGGTAATGCAATCGGTAGAAGAGAAGATCAAATTATTATTGATGCTCTTATTGCTGGTTCTGCTGGTTCAACTGTGGCTAATACTGTCGTGACAACTGGTTCTGCTTCAGCTTCAGACCTTAACGTAGGAAAAATTATTTCTGCTAAAAAGGCTCTTGATACTGCTTCAGTACCACCTCAAGACAGACACATGATCATTCATGCAAGTTCTTTAGCTTCATTATTAGCTGACGAAAGAGCAGTTAGTTCAGACTTTATCCAACTCCAGGCATTAGCTCGTGGTGAGATTCAGCAATTTGCTGGGTTCAATATCCACATGATCGGAGATCGTGATGAAGGTGGTTTACCAAAAGATGGTTCTAACGACAGAACATGCCTAGCATTCCACAAAGATGCTATCGGTTGTGCTGTAGGTATAGCTCCAAAAGTAGAGGTAAACTACATCCCTGAGAAAACTTCTTTCTTAGTATCAGCAATGTATTCAGCCGGAGCCACAGTAATCGATACTGCTGGTCTAGTTGATATAACTTGTAGGGAGAGTTAATCATGGCTTTTAGTAGAACTGGGATAAACCCAATAGGTGGTCAATCCAAAAAAGGAACAGCCCCTCAAATGTGGACATACACATCAGTCGATGCAATAGCTACTGTTAACACAGCCGGTTATTTCAATTTAATGTCAGATGATTTGTCTGTAGGCGATGTTATTTTTGTACATGACAGCAATACACCGACAATGAGTATTGCAATGGTTGCATCTAATGCTTCCGGTGTTGTGGACATTACTGACGGCACAACTGTCGCTATGACAGATAGTGACTAATAACTAATCTAGGGGGCGATTGTTCGCCCTCTATAACTTTAGGCGAGGTGCGTGGATTATGGCTGAAGGTGATACAGACGTTTCGATTTGCTCGCAAGCACTCCTTCTTCTCGGTGCAAATCAAATCACAAGCTTTTCGGATGGAACAGCCCCTAGTTCGATATGCTCGGTTTTATATCCACGCATTAAGTCGCAGACCCTTGGTATGTATCATTGGTCTTTTACGTTATCTAAAACGTCATTAGCTAGATTAGCGACAACACCTACTAACTTTTATTCTTATGCGTATCAATTACCTTCAGATATGTTTTTAAATGTACCAAGAGTTGTGTATACCTCAACGTCTACGTCAGCTCCAAATACTACTGAATATGAAATACAAGGTGACAAGCTATTAACTAATCAAACTACTATTGTCGTTGATTATCAAAGATTAGTATCAGAACAAGATATGCCGTCTTACTTTACGCAATTATTAGTTTATCAAATGGCTTGGCATTTAGCTGAACCTATTACCGATCAAATAACAAAATCAGATTACTGGAAGACTGTAGCCCTGGGAACTCCTACTGAAAATATGCGTGGTGGATACTTTAGGCAAGCTATCAATATAGATGGTGCTGGTCAGTCTAAAACAGTCATAGCTGATTATTTATTAACCGAGGTTAGATCTTGAGCAGAGTTACCCAATATCAATCTAATTTTACAGTCGGAGAAATAGATCCTCTTTTAGTAGGTAGAATTGATATACAGCAATATGCTTCCGGATTAAGTAAGGCACAAAACATAGTTGTCCTTCCTCAAGGTGGTTTCGAGAGAAGACCAGGTCTTAGGTTTATGGCTGATATAACTTCTCACCTGGGTGGATCATTTACTACTTTAGATGGTATTAGGCTAGTGCCATTTGAATTTAGTACGACACAATCCTTCATGCTTGCCTTTGTTAAATATGACACGACTAACACCAGGGTATTTTTCTTTGCTAATGGAGTTCAACTTCTTAATATTAATGGATCAGGTGCTGACTATTTAGTTTGTGCTTTAGGTGATATCGACCTGGATAGAATGTATTTTACGCAAAGTGCTGATACTTTAATTTTAGTCCATGAAGATATGTCACCTAAATCTATTGTTAGAGGTGCTAATAATACAACCTGGACATTTGCTACTATTGCTTTAACAGATCCTAAAGTTGCCTACACTTTAGCTACTAGCAATCCTTCTGCAACAATAACACCTGATGCCATAGATGGTACTGTAACAATAACAGCTTCTGCTGGAATATTTACTACCGATCATGTTGATCAATACATAAATGTTTTAAGTGGTTTTGGTCGAGCTAGAATTATAGAAAGAGAATCATCTACAGTTGTTAAGGTTGTAACTGAGCTTCCATTTTTCAAAGCAGATCAAGCTATAGCTAGTGGAGCATGGGAACTAGAAACTGGTTATGAAGATGCCTGGTCAACCTCTAGGGGCTTCCCTCGTACTTGTACTTTCCATGAAGGTCGGCTGTACATGGGTGGTAGTAAGGCTATGCCTAACACATTGTTTGGATCTAAGGTTGCTGACTTTTTTAATTTTAAAAGTGCTGAAGCCTTAGACGATGATGCTATCCTGGTTACAATGAATACCGATAGTGTTAATGCTATCACAGCAATGAGGTCCGGTAGAGATTTACAGATCTTTACTAAGGATGCTGAGTTCTTCGTTCCACAAGCTGATCTAGATCCTATTACACCATCTAACATAGTTATTAAAAATGCTACTCGTAGAGGATCAAAAGAAGGTGTTAGACCAGTTATGGCTGAAGGTGGTACTTTGTTTATTCAAAGAGAAGGCAAAGCCATCAGAGAGTATTTGTTTAGTGATGTTGACCTAAACTACCAGGCAAACAACATATCTTTACTAGCTAGTCATTTATTAAAAACACCGAGATCTATGGCATTAAGAGTTGCGACTAGTACTGATGATGGTGACCTTCTTTTAATACCTAATGATGATGACGGCTCTATGGCTGTATTTTCTATTCTTAGATCACAAAACGTAGTTGCCCCGGCAGAGTTTGTCACAGATGGATCTTTCCTGGATGTAGGAGTTGATATAGCAGATATTTACGTTGTTGTTAAAAGAACTGTTGGTGGTTCTGCAAAATATTATATTGAGATGTTTGACGATCAAAGAACGACAGATAGCAACATACAATATTTTTCAGGTGCTAGTTTACCTGACAGAGCTAAACCTACAAACACAACATGTTCTAACCTATCTCACCTGGAAGCAAAGTCTGTAAACGTAGTTAAAGATGGATTTGTCTTAACTGATAAAACTGTTTCATCGGGTGCTATAACTGTAGATGCTGTGCCTAGCACATTTGTAGAGGTTGGACTGCCCTATTCTGTAGAAGTTAAGACATTACCGGCAGAGCCTAAATTAAGTTCCGGTGTTGTTGTTAGTAGAAAACGTAGAATATTAGAAGCTACGACTTTAGTAGATAGAACCCAAAACCTAGCAGTCAATGGTTTTGAACTCCCCTTTCATTCATTGCCCTATACTTTGGGTTCTACACCAGCCACATTCACCGGGAGAAAAAGATTAGCTCCTCTTCTTGGTTATAGTGATGAAGCACAATTAACATTTACTATGACACAACCTCTCTTCGCTACTGTGTTAGCTGTAGAGTACAAACTTAGTACGGGGCAATAATATGACTGTTGCAGTAGCTGGATTAGTATTAGCTGGAGTTTCTGCTATGGCTCAAATGAAAGCTGGTAGCGACACAAAAAAAGCTTATTACGCACAAGCCGAGCATAAAAAGTTAGAAGGTAGAGTAGAAGCTGTTAAGGCTAAAGAGCAAGGTATTCAGGTTTTAAAAAACACTAACAAAGCTTTGGCTTCAGTTGGAGCTATAGCCTATGCCGGTGGGTTGGAACCTACTATAGGAACACCTCAAGATGTTGGAACATTCGGGGTTCTTAATCCTGGGTTAAATGATTTTATTACGTCTAAAGATAATGAGTTCTTGGCTATAAGTACTGCTAATGCTCAAGCTGAAGATTTAAGGTTTGCCGGTAGAATGGCTAAGAAACAAGCTACTATTGGTGCGTTATCAACTATGGGTAGTGCGATGATGAGTTACTCCTCTATAGGATCTGCTCCACCTGGAACCGGTACTGGTACAACCTCCTATACTGGAACAACATATGGGAGATATACAACTCCTAGAGCAACGTATGGATAATAAAGATGGCACCTCGTTCTAGATATTTAGGCATACAAAGACAGATTGGTACAAGTGGCTATCGTGGTCCTTCCGGTGTTGGTATGCGTGAAGCCCAAAGAACGTCACAGATGCTTGTTAGTGCCTTAAATGATATGTCTAGCTATTTCTTTAAAAAGGCTGGCACACAAGCAGAAATAGAGGGTGCAGAGTATGGTGCTGAAAACCCTATTACCATAGAGCAAATTAAAGAAAGTGCATACAACGGCACTAGTGTAACAGACAGATTTGATGACGATACAATATTTGGTAGATCAGCTAAAAAGATAGCATTAGAAAGTGTTGGGTCAGATTTGGCTCTAAGTGCCAAAAGAAGTTTTTCAGAGGAAATTAGTAAGGCTACATTAAATAATACTGACCTAAGTGAAGTTAGTAATTCTTTAAAAGCAATCACAAATGAATATGTCAAAATAGCCAATAATGCTTCACCCGTACTAGGTAGAAAATTATATGCCGAACTAGGTGTAAACTCTTCTGCTCACTACAATGCTTATTCAAAAGTTTATGCAAAAAAATCTTTAGACCAATTACAAACCGGCACAGCTTTAAATTTAAATTTTGATCTTAAAAATATGGGTATTGAGTTAGATGCTGTTCTTAATTTTGAAGGTGATGAAGATACATTAACAGCTAAGATCTATGGTGCTGGTCTATATCAAAATGGAAAGCTGTTAAATGAAAAAGCTAGAAACAAAGATGAATTAAAAAAAGCTCCAGGTTTTGGTATTAGTAAAAAATACGATTACATCTACAAAGCTTCTAAAGCTAAATACACCAAGACTATGATGGAAAGTGCTTTAAAAGATTGGGATGATAAATGGTTAGAGGTGAGAACAAGCACTATAGTTAGCACAGCATTAGAAACAGAAACGTCATCTGACATAGCTATGAAAATACAATTAAACAAAAAAACCGGTAATATTAAAATTGATGCCATTTTAAATGGGATGAGTGACAAGGAAAGATTAGATGTAGCTAAAGCTATTAGAACAGAAAAGAATGCACAAATAAACTTTGAGAATACTATTCAAGATAAAAAGGATGGTGATGCAGATAATAAAATAGCTGAACTAGAAGTTGACCTTTCTAAGCAATTAGCATTTGGTGCTAAAGACAATTTAAAAGACAAGCTTTTAGAGTTAGAAGCATTAGCCCCTGATAAATATGCAGATTACAAAATCAAGTTTGATCAAAGTGGTGGTCTCAGAACTGTAAGTGATTCCAAGGTCAAAGCAGATTTAATTAAAAAAGTATCAACAGATAATTTAAGTTTCGGTGAACTAGCCAAATATCATGGCTCATTATCGTCTAAAGATTACAATGACTTAGCCGGTAAAGTTGAAGCAAACGAGAATGCAGAAACTAAAACAGCAATGAGTATTATAGCTGGTGAGCTTGGATTTAGTCCTGAAGCAGAAATAGTTGGTGAGCAAGATCCTAATTTTGAGAAGATGCAAGTGTATAGAAGAATTAAAGGTAGGGTTGAGGAAGCTTTACTGAAAGCCAAAAAAGAAACTAAAGACTTTGATGCTATCGCTATTGCCAGGGCTGTGTTTGCTAATGAAAGTGAAGCTATACAAGTCAAAGTATATGAAGGCAAATTGTTTTCAGCCAAAGCTATTATTGATAGATTTCAAGAAGCTTATCCAAACAAAGGTATCCAAAAAAATTATACTAGGTCAGAGTTCTTAAAAGTTAAGAACATGCTATTGCTTATGCAACCTGATAACGATGATGCCAAAAAACTAAGAGTAAAAGATTACAGAAACGAATCAATTATTGATTCAGATATTCAAGGGCTTACAAACATTTTAGCAAGCAGTAGGTTACAGTAATGGCAGATAAAGAGATAGACGTATATAGAGAGATTTTACTGTCCAATAATATTAGGTCAAGTGGTTCAGAATATGAGCAGTCCTGGGATGGTAAAACGTCTAAGATTAATATGCCTACATCTATATTTGAAGACGTTGTAGATACAGCCGGTGACGTTGTTGATACTGTAGGAGATTTTGCAACTGGTGTTGTTAAAGGTATGCCAAAAGGAGCTTCTATAGCTGGCACAGAAATAATGGATACATTTACTGGTCAATTGTTTTCAGAAACTGCTGTTCCTTGGATGAATGAAAATATACCTGGTTTAGATACAGCTAATACAGCTATCAATGAATTAATAAAATATGATGGTACAGCACAAGAAATCGGTGGGATGATTGGAGAAGTTGGAACACAGATCATTGCTCCTGGTGCATTGGCAACTAAAGGATTACAAGGTGCAAACTTAGGTAGCCGTTTCCTTACCAATGTTCTTGGTTATGGAACAACTGAAGCCTTAGTCATTCCGGCAAAAGATAAAGGATTGTTGGAAACAGCTATCACCCTGATATCAGGCGATACTGAAGCTGGTAAAGCTATACTAGAAACACTTGAAGCTAATGAAGATCTTCCTTATTTGTTGCAGAAATTACAAAAAGCTCCCCTATTATTTACAGAAGCTGGTGTTATTGGTGAAGGTGTAGCTGAAGGTTTAGGGTTGTTGTTAAAATATGCAAAGAACAGCCCTATGCTCAAAAGCTTAAAAAGTGGTGTTAAATCTCAGTTCCAAAAAATAGGTACAAATGCACAAAACAGACTAGATGCAAATGCTGGTACAACTACCCTATCATCTATGGGTGGTGGTGAAATTGATACTGCTATTGATAAGGGATTATCTAAACTTGCACCTAAATTAGAGTTTGCACCTGAAGGAACAAGGGCTAATAAAATGCCCTCACCTTTATTAGTAAAAAATAATAATCCGGCAAATGTAATATCACCGGTGACACAAACTTTTATAGCATCCAATAAAAAAGCAAACTTTGCTAATATTGACACAGCCTTAGAAAATAACCCTGAAGCATTAAAGACAAATGAAAATTGGTTAAAGTTTCAGAACGAAACAATGGGTGGTGACTTTTTGCCCGTTCCACCATTACAAGCAATTAAATATGCAAACAATCCAAAGCTTATGGCTGAGAAGCTAAAAAAACTTACACCTGATATGAAAGCTGGAGTTGATGAAGGATTTGGATACGTTGATAAAATAAGAACAATGTATAAAGCAGAAAACGTAGATTCAAGAATTACGGCTGATTTATTTATATGGGGCATACTTTCAAGAGGTGCTGGACCAGTACAACAAGAAAGTGCATTTATTGATATTATAGCTGGTGCAAGACCATTAATAGATAAAGCTGTTAATGGAACATTTACAAAACAAGATCAGGCAACCTGGGAAAAAACTATAAATAAATTATTGCCTGAAGGATCGCCAGGTAAGCAAGTAACACAAAATGTTAACGCAACGGGTCAGATGTTATTTGAATTAGGCAAAAAGGTTCCAGGTTCAAATAAAACAGTTTTACAAACATTGCATGACATGATGAAAGACCCGAATGTACCAGCTAAACAAATAAGACGAGAATTTTTAAATTTAACTGAAGGTGCTGGCATAGATAACAAAGTTGTTAGTTTTATTCTGCTTGTTGCTGGTCGTGATGACGTTTTAGTTATGGATAGAATACAAGGCAGACATTTATGGGATGATGGCACATTTAAAGGTGACAACATATACGATGGGATAAGAAAAGAAGGTACAACTGTTAAAGAAGGTTTAGTTAATATTATGAGAGGTCCAAGAGGTTTGTTGACCACAGAAGCCTTAGAAGATGGATTAAGAAATAATATTAAAGAAACATATGATATTTTAGGAAGACCTCAAGATGCAACACTAGGAAGATGGCATTGGGAAAACTGGGTTATTGAAGGTGAGCAAGTTGTTTCGCATTCCACTCTTAAAGGTGTAGCAGATCAACAATACCTTGGATTATCAGTTACAGAAGGTAAACCTGGAACATTTTCATCAGGTGCAAAATACATAAAAACACAAGATGGTACCTTTTACGAATACCCATTATCTGATGGCTCAACTGTGTTTATGACACCAACTCGTCAGAAAGAATTTGAAAGCTTTATTAAAAATCCAAAAAATGGTATAATTCCAAAAGGGTTTAAAGTAACAGAAAATAAGGAGATACCCTGGTATGAGCGAGAAGGAATTGACAGACGAAAACTCGATGACACAGCAAGACGATTATCAAACGCAAAACCAAACATTAAGGGAAGCTTTGATGGGTCTAAGCCAGGTTCAGACCCCCTTTCAGGCAGACGAAGCGAAGGACAACAAGCTGTCACAGACAACCGGCTTCAGGCAATCAATAGCCCAGGAAGTAATGAAGGACAATCCGGACCTTACAGAAGAGGAAGTCCTGGATCAAATGAGGGAAATGGGCTACTAACATTTGAGCCTAATCCTGAAACAGTTGCAAAATATACTGAAGCTGGCTTAACAGTACCAAAAATTACCCAAGTAAATTCAGAAACATCTGCCGAACTATTTAGTAGTGATATGGCTAATGCTATGTCAAAACACAAAATGGGCTTGCAAGTAACAATTCAAAACCCTGAAGATTTACTAGATGCTAAATTATTTAGAACTGAGCATGGTGGTGGTTTTGCCATAAAACCTGATGGCGATATTGTTGGTGTTTTTAATCCAATAGATGCTCCTTCCGGTTCAGCTTATTCAATGTTACAATTAGCAATAGATCAAGGTGGAAAAAAGCTAGATGCATTTCGGACATATTTACCAAAGGTTTACGAAACAGTAGGAATGAAACCGGTTGCCAGGGTAAAATGGAATGATGCGTATGCTCCTGAAGGATGGAGCAAAGAAACATTTGCTAAGTATAACAAAGGTGAGCCTGACCTGGTTTTATTTGTACACGATAAAAACTATTTTGGTGGTGCTAATATAGATGATCTGCCTTTATTCAAAGAATACGATGATGCTCAAAAAATTCAAACACAATCTTTAAAAGAATTAGGAGCTAATGATGGTTAATATACTTGGCAAAGGTGTAGAGATACTTAACAAGCTAGATGTAGAACAGCAGAAGATACATAAAGAAACAATGCCTGATAGTGATATTACCGAAACGGCTAGTGGTGATTTAGTTATAAAAGGTATGGATGACGAAGGTGTAAAAGCTCTAAACAAAGTCTTAGAAGATAGTGGATATCAAGGTCCTGGGCTGAACCTAAATAGAATTGGTTTGATATTTAAACAAGAGGGAGAAGATCAAGTATTAGATCTACAAACTATGCTTGTTAATATTAAAAACAATAATAAAGCTTTATTTGCACATTTAAGAAGACCTAAACAGACTATTGAAGGTATGGTTGCTATTGCTGAGAAAACTGGCTTTAGCAAGATTGCTTATAAATTACTTAATAAAAAACCAGGTACAGTCGAACCACCGGAACATGTTATAGGTGGATTAATTATGATGTTAAAGCTCGGTAAGGAAATAGAAGACAAAGCTCTAGCAATTACTAAATCATCAGATGAAGGTGAAAAGTTACAAATATTTAGAGAGCTAAAGGTAATAGCTACTGTTCAGTCTAATTTATCTGCTCAAGTGTCTGCGAATGTTTCTGAGTATGGTAGAGGTCTAGCCGTTATATCTAACGTAGCTAAATTAAATAATATCAATCTAACAGAGTATACATCTCAAATAGATGAAGTTGTGCAAAACTTAGATGAAAATATGATTGATTATCATGCCCAGGCATTTTTAACTTTACCGAGTACTGGTCGAGCTATGTATACAGAAAGAGGTTTTCTAGCCAAGGGCTATGACGTAGCTATGGAAATATACATTAATGCCCTACTATCGTCACCGGTTACGCATATGGTTAATATTGCTGGTAATGCTATATTTCAAGGTTCCACGCTTTTAGAAACGGGCATGGCTGGATTTATTGGTAATGTAAGAACACTAGGTGGCACAAGAGGTAAAATTGGTGATCGTGTTTACATGGGTGAAATGAATGCTGAAGCTTATGGTGCTACTATGGCTCTAGGTGATGCTTTTAAATCTATGGGTTTATCATTAGGTGTTACCGGACAAGCTGGTGACTTTGCATCCAAGATTGATCTTAGAAGAAAAACATCTATAGGATCTACTGACAATATGGCTCACATAATGGAGATGGCTAATAAAGGTGATTATGGTGCTATGCTTGTAAACATGATTGGAGTAACAACTAGATTGCCAGGAAGATTTCTTGCTTCAGAAGATGAATTTTTTAAAGTGATATCTAAACGTAAAGTTTTATATAGAGAAGCTTATAGAAGACAAATGATGACCTACGAAGAAGCTTTAAGAGGTGGGGTTGATAAAGCAGAAGCAAAACAAATGGCTGAAGCAAAATATTCAGAAATTATATTAGAGCCACCAGCAGACATTGTGGAAAAGATGACAGCCGAAGCTAAGATTATGACGTTTCAAGATGATCCCAAAGGTGCTTGGTCCTCTTTAGTAACAATGGCTAATGCCCACCCATTGATGAAAACAATTATACCATTTTCTAAAACACCTACAAATATTGTAAAACAAGTGTTTGACAGAACTTTTAATTATTCACCTATTTACAAAGCACTTAAACAAAATTTGCCTGACAATATGCAAGGCATTGATCCATTTGGTGCTGGTAAAATATCAGGGCAAGAGTTTGACAAAGCACTATCTAAGCTTGTTATGGGCAATGGATTGTTTATGGGTATGGTCATGTTAGCTAATGGTACTTTTGGAGATAACATAATTGTTAATGGATCAGGACCAAGCGATTGGAAAGCTAGACGTTATATGAGGTCAGCAAATATACCACCCTACTCTATTGGATTTAAACAAGATAATGGCGAATATAAATATATTACATTTAGTAGATTAGATCCTTTGTCAGGAATATTAGCTATGGCATCTGACTATTCTTACTATTCTAAACAAGAAGACAATGCGAGTGTGATGGAAAATTTAGCTAAAGCCGGCTCTCTAGCTATAGCTGAATACGCAATGAATTTACCATTCCTTCAAGGTGTATCTGATATCTTTAAGATGGCTGGCAATCCATATGGAAGTAAAGATGATTTTTTTACAAGAATGCAAAAGACATTATCCGGGATAGCTGGTGACGTTGCTATGACAGCAACAAGTGAATTAAATACATATCTTCCTGAAAGCTTTGAGTTACCTGGAGCCAGTTCATTTACTAGGACTATGGAAAGAATAAGTAATCCTATGGCTAATAATACTATGTTAAGTGCTGATCAGATTGATGATGCTAATACGTTTTATTTTCCTGAAGCCATGAAAGGTTTTTATATGGCTCTCAATAGAGCTAAGTCAGGTAATCCAAAATACAATAATGAATTACCACCAGCACTAGACTTTTGGGGAAACATTAAAACGCAAGGTAATGGTAAGCTGTATGAATTTATTAGCCCTTTTAAAATTCAAGATGGTGGTTATACATCACTAGATAAAGAGCTAATAAGGTTGTCTGAAAAAGGGCATGTATTTAGTTCGCATAGAAAAAAATATAATGGTGTAGAGTTGTCGGCATTACAATTTAATAAATTTGTAAACCTGGTAAATAATTCTAACAGAATAAATTCAAAGTATAGTTTAGCTAGTGGTGATCCTGGGTATGATGCTACTAAGGCATTGTTACCAGCATTAAACAGCACAATTAATAGTGAAGCATATAAGCTTGAAATTGATGATGAAGAAAAATTTAAAATGTTAAATAATGTACTTGGTGATGCTAGAACTTCTGCAATGAAAATAATGTTAGATACAGACGATAGATTAAAGATATTGTCGAGTGAAAATAATTAGTGTATAAAACCTAGAGAGGTAATCTAGAATGGCAACATATAATGTAACAGATCAAACTTCAGTAAGAAGAGTACAGTTCACCGGTGATGGTACTGCTGGTCCATTTGCCTTTGCTTTCCAAGTTAATGCAACAAATCAAATAAAAGTTTATGTAGATACTACAGTTAAAACTGAAAGCTCACATTATACAGTATCATTAAATTCAGGAACTGGAGCCGGCACAGTATCTTTTACTAGTGGTAACTTCCCTACTAGCTCACAAACTATTACATTATTAGGATCTATTCCTTTATCCAGGACATCAGTTTATACATCCGGTGGTCAGCTAACATCAGCAAGTCTTGAAGATGACTTTGATACAAATATGTTTGTTCACCAGCAAACCAATGAAGAGCTTAATAGATCACTAAGACTTGCCGAGCATGATACTGTATCCGGTGCAGATATGACCTTGCCGGTAAAAGCTACCAGGTTAGGAAAGTTACTTGGTTTTAATTCTTCTACTGGTAATCCTGAAGCTACATTTTCTGTAAGTGATGCAACTTCATTAACTAGTATTTCATCTAGTATCACAACTGTAGCTGGTATTTCTTCTAATGTTACAAGTGTTGCTGGAGTAGCAAGCAATGTTACGACTGTAGCTGGGATAGCTTCTAATGTTACGACTGTGGCTGGTATATCTAGTGCTGTATCTACAGTTGCTGGAATATCAAGTGCCGTATCAAGTGCTGGAACTAATGCTACCCTGGCACAAAATTATGCGAATAAAGTAGATGGTGCCGTTGAAAGTTCTAACTATTCATCTAAAGCATGGGCGATTGGTGGTACTGGCGTAACAGATACAGCAGGGTCAGGCTCAGCTAAGTCTTGGGCAGTCGAAGCTGATGCAGTAGATGGGTCAGAGCATTCAGCAAAATCATACGCTATAAGTGGTAGTGCAATATCAGCAGGTTCAGCAAAACAATGGGCATTAGGTGGTGGATCAGGGTTTACAACATCAACGGCTGTATCAGGTGGATTGTATTCAGCTAAGTATTATGCTGAACTCGCAGCATCTTCTTTCGATTCATTTGATGATAAATATTTAGGTAGCAAATCTAGTGATCCATCAACAGATAATGACGGGAATGCTTTAGCAACTGGTGCAATATTTTATCATACTGGTTCATCAGTATTAAAGGTGTGGACTGGTTCTGCATGGAACACAGTTGCAGTAGATACATCTTCATTTGCAACCAATGGCTTTAGTGTAGCTATGGCAATAGCTTTATAGGAGTAGAATATGGCACAAAATTTTAAACAAATAAAAATGAGGAACATTGGTACTAGTGCCACAGACATTCCTGATGGAGCAAACTTTCCTAGTGGCTTTCATACTTTGATTGGATTGAACATGGCTAACACCACAGCCAACGCCATAACAGTTTCTGTATATATAACAAACACAGATAATTATTACATAATTAAAGACATGACAATTCCAAGTGGATCAGCTTTTACACATGATTCAAAGATTGTTTTGTTGAGTGGTGACAGATTGTTCTTTGTAAGTGATACAGCAACATCATTAGACGTTATCGCAAGTTATGTAGAAAACATTAGTACATAGGATTTGATATGCCTTTTATTGGAAACACACCTGACGTAAACTTTACAAGCTTTGCCAAGCAAGATTTAACTGGTGTTACTGGCAGTCCTGCTAAAAGAGGATATACCCTAACTCATGCAGTAGCCAATGCAAATGAGATTGAAGTCTTTGTTAACAACGTAAGACAAGAGCCAACAGAAGCTTATACAGTTAATGGTACTGGTTTAACTATGACTGGTGATGTTGAAACTACAGATGA
>Ga0181394_1000445_pt1 | contig 18404 bp, 2 predicted proteins | sample 17SPOviralmetaG_FD_130123 | JGI IMG/M metagenome (GOLD analysis project Ga0181394, IMG submission 130123) | Marine viral communities from the oligotrophic San Pedro Time Series (SPOT) site, San Pedro Channel, CA, USA - 17 SPOT_SRF_2010-11-23 | ecosystem: Environmental > Aquatic > Marine > Strait...
TATAAAACGTCTGAAGAAGGCGAGTTGTTCAAAGTGCTCAACAACAACAGTAGTAGCAGTGCTGATGGGCGCATGATAACATTTTACGCAAGTTCTAACTTTAGAGGTAGTCTTGGCTACACTAATGTTCAGTATGGTAGTGGTACATTCTTTGCTGGCCCCGGTTGTGGTCTTTTAGCTACTACTCAGTTTTCTAGTCATATTATTCGTCCAGTAGATCAAATTGGTGATGACAAAGATAATGCTGTTGATTTGGGTAGCTCATCTACAAGATTTGATGATGTATATGCTACTAATGGTACAATACAAACTTCAGACGGGAACTTAAAACAAGACATAGAAGAACTATCTGACGCAGAAAAAAGAGTAGCTTTAGCTGCAAAAGGCTTACTACGTAAGTTTAGATGGATAGATTCAGTTGCAGAAAACGGTGATAGTGCTAGAATACACTTTGGTATTATTGCTCAAGACCTTGATGCGGCTTTTACTGCTGAGGGTTTAGACGCTGGCAGGTACGCTATGTTTATAAGCACTACTTGGTGGGAAGCTGATGTGACTCAGACTGATGAAGATGGGGTCACAAAAACAAAAAAAGAAGTCTACAATGAGCAGGCACACATACCAGAAGGTGTTACAGCTACAGAGGTAACAAGACGCGGTGTTCGGTATCCTGAACTACTCGCATTCATAATCGCTTCACTATAAGGCTAATTAATGGCTACTACCTTAAACAACTTAAATGAAGCTATTAACTGGTTAGATGACTTTGAACCTACCACAAAAGGCCAATCTGCGTCGTCCACCCTTAATCGGTTTAATGACAAATATGCTGAGTTAGACGCTGGATCTAAATGGATAATAGATAACTTACGCAACCACTCTTCCTATGAAGGTATAGACACTTGGACTAATGACAGTAAAGAATCTGCGTTTAGGCAGGGTGCTAAAAACACTTTTACTCATTGGACTCCTTCAGAATTTCACGGCGGTGTATATATCCATAACCCTAGCACGGTTAGGACTTTTGAAGAGGCTATTGCATGGCTACAAAAACACGAAGGTGAAAGTAGTTATTCCTCTGCCTTCGACAACTTACACGCAACTGACCAAAGATATATTGACAGACTACGGTCAAGAACAGAATACGGGTATGACGGAAAAAACACTAATTGGGATGCGTTTCGAGATAATATTGCACTAGTCGGCACGCAAGATCGCGTTACTGTAGAAGATTACCCAAACCAAACCATAATATCAGATCTGTATGGCTATCAAACTCGTCACAACCTTGTAGACAGTGAAGCGACCATTGCGGATGGAGTTCAACGGCTTCGGCCACCACTGTGGGATAATTGGGGTTGGTACGTTTCTGATGAAAAACTAGCAGAGCTAGAAGAAACAGCGGAGACGGCTTCCTCCCAAAGAGACCGCAATATTGCGGCATACCAGCTCGATGATAGGCTGGGGCGGCGAGATTCAAATCCTTGGATGGCTGGCATGACCGAGGAAGAAAAACTAAAAAGGTCTGCAGAAGACATACACCTCTTCAAGAGAGACACAAATTTCTATGATTTTGACGGAATGTATAGACTGCGGGGGAATCAGTGGGACACCGCAAAAGTCTTTCAGCCCTACGTTCTTGCTGCGTTTACGGAGGATATGTATGAAAGACTTCCTACACAAGAAGAGTTAGAAGCGGTAGGGATGGAGTTGCCACGAGCTTATCTTGCCACAAATCCAGGTGATGTTAACGCAGGAATGGCCACTGTATACGTAGCGAACGACACTGCTCTACCAATCCTTAATTATTACCATGATGTTAATGCCGTTCTCGGGAAGTACCATCAAAAACCGTGGCGACTTCGGGATTTGAGGCCCGAGGAAGAAAAAGCAGCGGATACTTATATTGACTGGTATCAGAGCCCAGCGGCGGCCAGAGCCGCAATTAGTGAAGATTTTGATCTTACACCATCAAAATACGACACTCGAGACTCACTAGCGGCTGAAAATGCGTACCACCTGCATAACAAAGTTTTATTTTTAGGTGATCCCGAAAACCACATAGAAATAACGAATTTTGAATGGCGAGACCGAGGAGTAAATATGCGGTTTGTGCGGGAGTGGTTAGCAGCCTATGACCACGATCCGGACGTATTTGCTTCAAAGTATGCCAATCTTACTGAAGAGTCAAAAGCAATAATAGACGCGCTGCGAAGCACAGAAGGATATGAACCTCCAACGCAAGACATACTAGCAGTTGGGGAGGAATCAGACCCAGTACATCGCAACAGAGCAGGCATTATTTTCTCTACGGAGATTATACCAGACACAGATGAAGATGCGTGGGATAGCTTTGTAGACTCTGCGCCTCTTGAAGCTCAGTTTGGGTACGTACCAGAAGTCGTACAATTTATAGCCGATTATCGTGATAATAAAATAACTACGTTACCAGAACTTAACGCTGCTTTTAACTCTTTGTTTTTTAGCGCCGAGTATCCTAGTGATGCAAGTATGCTTACCAAAGATTGGGTAAACGAGCATTGGCTACAAAAAAATGCACTTCACATAACTGATAAGTTAGAACAAGAGCATAGATATAACTTTCTCCGAATACTGAATGCCGCGTCTCCAGACGGGATGGCCTATAAGTCCTCTGACCCTGCTATTGCTGACTTATACGCTCTATGGCGTGAATGGGAAAGCAGAATGTCCGATAACATGGAGCGTATAACTACAGAGTACAGTAGTGGGCTTACCCGTGATGAAAGAACGGCGCAAAGAGAGGAGGTTCTTAATTCCTTTTCTGATGATGCGTTTGCAGAAGTTATTTCAGCTTCAATCATACCGGGCGTTGGCACACTCTATCAAACCGGGAGGGATAAAAGTTTTTATGAGGGTACTTCATACGAAGATACGGCGATTTCTGTCGATGATAGAAGCAAGAATACCACGCTACAGAATGCGTTTGTTGACCATATAAAACCTAATAAACTTGGTTGGTTTGGGGAAGACGACGATGAAGATGGGTTCGATAATACAGTCGATGCTTACCCAAACAACATAAACTATTGGGACGAAGAATCTAAACAAGAGTATGACTTCGATCACGCAGATACGGATGGCGATGGGCGTATAAACAAAATCGACCTAGATATTTATAATAAGGATGTTTGGGATGAAGAAAGTCAGGCCGCCTATCAACTTACTATAACAGATTCTGATGGCGATAACGTTCCAGACGCATCGGATGATTACCCAAACAACAAAAACTTTTGGGACGAAGGATCTAAACAAGATTACGAGTACAGTCAGCTAGATTCTGATAATGACAGCTATATAAATGCGGTAGATGATTACCCAAACAACAAAAACTATTGGGACGCAGGATCTAAACAAGAGTACGAGTACGGTCTACTAGATGATGATGATGACAAAGTTATAAATGCGGAAGATGATTACCCAAACAACAAAAACTATTGGGACGCAGAATCTAAACAAGAGTACGACTACGGTCAAGAAGATACTGATAACGACAGCTATATAAATGCGGTAGATGAATTCCCATTAGATCCATCTGAGCATACTGATGTAGACAAAGACGGTTTTGGCTCTAATGTTGATTTTGACGATAATGATCCAAATCTTAGCGAAGAATATGACACGCTTGAGTATGCCGCCCTCGACGTTAACCAAGACGGCATAGTAGATGCGTTAACTGATGGCCTTTTGGTAATGCGGTATTTATTTGGGTTAGAGACGGGACAGCCACTTTTTAGCGGCGGCCTAAGAACTTCGGGTAGCGCCCGTAGCGAAGAAGAAATAATCGCGTTTTTAGAAAAACTTAAAGATGGCACCACAAAACAAGAAAACCCCGGGCTGTTTAATGTATTCGATTTAGATCAGAATGGGCAGTTAGACCCGTTAACGGACGGATTACTAATGCTTAGGGCAGCATTCGGTACGTTTTCACCTGAAGGTGCCATTGCGGACGATTCCCCTTTTACGACTATGGATACCGAGGTAGCTACGGATCTTATAACAGCTAGGTTTAGCGCCCATAATGGGAAGAACGATGAAGGCATTAAAATTGCTGATGATGGTAGATTAGTTATACCGTCTGAGGAAGATACTAAATACAGAGAAATTTATGAGGAACTTTTCTCTGATTATGCGGTAACAGCTAACCCAGACGCAGCCGCAGAGATGGGTGAACCTCCTCAGAAAGTTAATTTAGACAATTACTTTTTGAACGCCGCAGAAAACGCATATGAGGCGTACAAGCGTGACGGGATTAGTAGTATAGATTTAGCCGGAATGGTTAATTACATAGTAGATTTACCAGAAAGTCTTTGGAGCTATGTATTTGACATTTCTAACCAAGGTCTAATTAACAAGTTCGATGCTACTGGCGATGGGAAAATAACGTCCGAAGATGCTGCCGCATTCCACAGCGAAGATTTTGGAGTACAAGTACCTGCAAGAGAAAACGAGCTGGCAGGAATAAAGGATAAGCTAAATAACCTTTTCATAGACGACCAAGAAACTGTTTATGAAGCCTATATACGAGGTGTGGATGTTGAAGAGTTAAGTAGCGTTGTGTTAGAAATATCGGTATTAGAGATAAAAGGTGAAGACTTACCTTTACTCGGTATGCCTGCTGATTATGAAGCCTTTGTAGATCGCTTTGACTCTCTTGGTTCGGGGGCAATATCTTCTCGCGATGCACAGGAAATAAAGGCGGAGAATTTTGGGTGGATAAAAGAACGTTATTTATCTGAGTACGATGGTAGGGACGAAATACCAAAGGGCGCTGGCGAAGAACAAATAAGAAAAAGATTTGAAATACTCGCTGAAGGGATAGTCCATGCAAGACACTACACTGATTTTACCGATCCAGAAGATGTTGCTGAGTTTAACGAAATAACTGCCCCCGCAATAGCAGAACTTGAAAAAGCAAAAAATGAAAACCCCGAAGCATACGCAATCGTAGCCGCCGATTATAACAAAGATGGTGGTGATGCTGGGGTACTCGACCTAGACTTTTTTGATGTCAACCCAGACGTAGCGGGTGTAACCACTGCTGAAGAATCCGTGGCGTATGATACGGAGCAAGCAGAAATAGCTGCAAGACAACAAGCGCTAGATAATTACACTGGGGAGGGTGCATTACCCGAAGGCTCTGGTGAAATACAGGTAAGAAAAAGGTTTGAGTATTGGAGAGATAACGCCCCTGCAACCGCGGAAGCTGAGGAGAATAGAAAGACTGAAGCTGCTCAAATAGCAGCGGACTACAGCACAGCTTTCAATGTTGTAAAAGCGGACTTTGATACGGATGAAGATGGCGTAATAGACCTTCTTGATGTTAGTCCTGATGATCCCGGAATAACAACTTCCCAAGAGTTAGAGGATTCTAAAGCTGTAAAAGACGAAAGTGCAGAGGTAGGCACCATAGGATTTGGTAAATTACCAACTAAACAAGGCAGGGATCGTACTTCTTACCGTAGCGATATGATAAATGCTTTGCGAGACGAAGACGGCAAAATTGAATTTTTTAATAACGGTTTAACTGGTGGTGATACTTACTACCAAGGATATGTCATACCGTTAACAACAGAAGAACTTATAGATGGTTATTACTCTATCTTAAACACTGGAACGTGGGTAGATCCTAGAACAGAAAATCAAAATGGGGTGAATGACTTTTTGGCGGGTAATATCGACGATATTAATCAATACGGTGTTCCTGTTGTTGATGTAGCAAAGTATGGGAAGGAGAGTGAAGATAACAATACGTATAATGGAAAAAATGTAGCGGGTGCTCAAGCGTTTTTAGACGAATACACTAAGGGAACGTTTGTCTACGAAGGTCAAATGGGTGGGCCGCTACAAGAAGTGGATATTAATTACGGTATAGATGACTCGGGAGACTTTATTACTTTAAGTGACCTGTTTAATCGTAGAGTGCCATTATACGACACGACTGACCTACAGCGCGTGGATCGAGAAAATATTTTGCCTGCGGGGTTCATACAAGGAGTAGACAGACTACCGGATACAGAAGAACTGTATGGTTTTTATACAGATGCAATAATTTATGCGTCGGCTATACATCCTGACTTACAACTAGCGTACGATTATGCCGACAAGTTAATGGCTAATCTGCCAGCAGAACTGTACAACGAATGGAAAAAACACCCGCTTGCAACGCGTTGGGATCAAGACCCTGCCAACATATCGACACTAAAAAGGGCTATAAAACCCTCAGACTTGATTGGGCTAGACCATTACACCGAAATAGATACTAGTATTCTTAGAGATTACGCTGAAAATATGGATGTTAGTGAGGTTACTGGGAAGGGCAAGCCATATCAAGATTTCCTTAACACTGTAGCAGATGCGATAGATAAGTTCGTAGAGGATCCTAGTAGTTTAAGCCCAAAAGAAAAAGAATATTTAAACCAGTACAGGGTAGTACAAAATGACATTTTATTCATGGGTACTCAAGACCTTGAAAATGACACGTTTGATATTGAAGACACAGCTCTTAGTGAAATATCTCGCGTAGCAGATTACCAAACCATTCAAGATAATTGGGCTAACCGCGAAACTCTTTTCGGTTCCCAGATTGCTGATAGGGTGGAAGAAAACTACGATTACCAATATGGAGGGTGGTCTCCCGACCCTAATGACCCCAACGATAGGCCTCCAGAGTACGGGTTTTCTATGAGTGGTCAGGGGTTAGAGTGGTCTAATGGACAGGCATTTTTTGGTGGAACCGGCTTTACTGTGCCTTTAAATTCAGTGGTGGTGTGGGACGAAGATAATATGGGTAAGGCCCGCATTCGACATGGGGCGTACATACAAGAATGGCAAAATACCATGAATTCTATGGATCTACCTTCATACCAAGAAACAAACATTTTAGGTGTGGGTTTAGAAACGTCTGAAAGATTTACAGAACTAACTCAAAAAGACAACAGAAATGCTCAAGAAGAAGCGGAGTATCAGGAGTTAGTAGAAGCGTTGTCTAGTAACACTATGAGCATCTTTGGAGATGATCTACCACCTGTTTGGTACGACGCTACTAGGCTGTACATGAAGCACCCATATCACGATTATGAGGCTTCAGTAGCGAGCGGTTACGCTAATCAAGCAGACATAGATTTTAGTATAAACCGTCAGGTCACTAATAGAGGGTATGGTGCTGGAAGTACAATTGGTGATCTAGGTGGCGTAGGTAAAATGGACTACACGGCTTTTGCTAACCCCGGAGGAGAAAATGAAGGTAGAGGATTTTACCTAGACATTTCTGGTGGTACTGCTCCGATTGGGTCTTACAGTATGGTATGGGTCTCGCAGCCAGAGTGGTATGAGCCCCCAGAGCAATCTTTTTGGGAGTTTATATTAACTAACCCTGTAACTTCAATAATGGTCAGTATAATCGCCCCCGGGTACGGAAATGCGATATTAGCAGGGCTAAAAGCGGCTTCTGGGATAACGCTACATGCGAGTGATTGGTTAAGTTTAGGTCTAGGCGCACTAAAACTGACAGGGAATTTGCAGATGCCTGTAGATGCGACTCAAGCAGAACAGATGGCGCAAGCGGACGCAGTGGCAGCGGTAGATGCGGCAGAAGCGGCGGGGCAAACTCTAACCGAGTTAGAAAGAGCTACGCTAATGCTTGAGACTTATAACGGTGCTTATAGCGTATACGTTACTGGTTTTGGTATTGCCGGGATGAGTGCTGCACAAACAGTAGACCTTATGAAAATAGTAGCCTATGAGGGAAACATAGGAAGCATGTTGGTAAGTTCTTTTGGGGATGAGTATTTTACCAAAGGACTAAGTATTGCAGGCATAGATGTATCAAACTTACCAGACACTGTTGTTGGCTTGATGAATGACGTAGCCACAGAGATGCTAGACGGTAAATCTTTTGACGATGCCATATCAATAGCGTCTGGTACAGAATTGTTAGGTTACTTAGAAACTGAAATTGAGTCCTCTAAAGTTTATGGTACGGCTAAAAATATTTTGGAAGAATTTAAGAACGACTTAAACCAAGCTACCCAAGCAGTGCAGACTATGGCAGATGACGCGGTGGAGGGCGTAAAAGAGACTATAACAGCTATTAGCGAAAGTATGGACACAGACTTGCTGGAGGATCTATCAAAACTTTCTTCAGACGTTAGAACTGACATTAATCAGATAAGCCAGACCATAGGTAACATAGCCACAGAACTTAACGCAGAAGTATTAGCGCCCGTCTCAAATGCTATAAAAAATAACATGGGCAAGTTTATGACTATGGCGGGGCTAGACAATGAAAATTTGTTTAGTGTTTCTGGAGACTCTGTTGCAGACGCAGACAACTTAATGGGGGACATAAAAGATCTTGTAGGAGATACTATATTTGAAAGCGTCCCTGATGCTATAAAAGACACTTTAAGAGAAGCTGCTATTCAAAAAATATCTCTTGGAGAAGTAGACGAAAACGAAATGAAGTTAATGGCTACTAGAGGGTCAATAACTGTAAAAGCTGTAAGCAATTTAGATGGGGACTTAGTTGACGCTATAGGCCCTAGAATCCTTACTAAAGCCCTACAAAACACACTGACTGCAGCTACTTTTGGCGGTGATCCGGGAGAAGCGTTTTTAGACACTATAGTAGATAGCACTATACAATCTATAGAAGCTGCTAGGGCTAGCGGCGGTTGGGACGAGGTCGTCAAGCAATTTGACCAATTTGAAGACCGTATAACAGGAAAAAGCCGAGAAGCGCAAACGGCTGCGGATGAGTACAACAAAATAGGTACAGACTTTAATGCGCTAGAAACCCGCAAAAAAGCGTTAGAAAAAGAAAACAGTGAGTACCTTGTTGAATTAGATAGGTTAGAACTAGCGGCAATGGCTGATGGTGCGGGAGACCTAGAGATGCAAGCGTATATAAACTACGCAGAATTCTACACTAATAGAGCGCAGGGCATTGGCGAAGAATTAAGTCAAATTAAAGAAGACAAAGATGCTTTGATTGCAGCGTTGCCGGCTGCAGAAACAAAGTACGATAACGCAGTAGCTGCTATAAATGCTGAAACAGCTACGCTAGACCCTTTACTACAAAAACAGTATGACGACCTATATGTAAACGCTCTGTTGGCGGTGCACCCAGAAATAAAAATGGGGGAGTACGCGGTAGTTAGTGGTATGGAGTGGGAAGGCGAATACCCAACTGCGGAAGAAATTGCGGAGCACTACTTATCTTATGGCATCCAAAACGGTGTACCTGTAAACGTAGAAGAATATAATGCTAGACGCGACGCAGGGGCATCTCAATACGTATTAACCGCTTTGCGAGAAGCTGGCATAGATGCTACAAAACTTACCCCTGAAGAAATAAAAAATACGACAAACTACCTACTAAATGAGCATGCTACGGCTAAAGCGGAAGAGAACGGGCAAACTGTAGTTGAATACTTAGAAAACTTTAACGAAACCCCTGACAATGCGGAGAAAGCCCTAGAAGCTGCATACGTGCTTGAAGAAGGGTTTGGCACTCCACCAGACGCGGTTGCTTTGACAGTAGCGAATCGCCGCGCCTCGTATGCGTTTAATGCTTTAGGGATGTCTGCCGAGGACGTTAACAATATAGCTAATAATGAAGTGTCTTACACCATAGACCCTGATACAGGAGATATAATGTGGGGTGGTGATGGGTACATGATGCGCGAATGGAACTCTAGCACTAACCAGTTTGACACTTATCAATACGATGCTGGGGGCGGTTTAAGGTATAGACTAAATGACGACGGGTCAGAACCGCTTATAAGGGAGTTAGAACGTACTGAAATGTTTAATGGTATAGCAGATTTGGCTGAAGATAGCCCTGCTTCATATATGACGTTCCTAGCGACAGCGCCAACAGATGCAGCAATAAATGCACAGGTAAATTACCTAACGCAAAAAGATCCTTATTCGGACGAACTACAAGAAATAAAAAACATACAAGCTGCTATTAAAGCCGCGCCAGAGGATGACGGAAGATTTGCTATACCTGATAGCGAGTTACCGTGGGAAGTACGTGTAGCCAGAGACTGGTTAGAGCACTCGCAAGAAATAGAAAACGCCTTACGTGCTGAGGTAGAAGCCTTAGAAAACCTAGAAGGCCCGTTAAGTGTAGATGAAGAGTTAAGACTTGAGTTTGCTAGAGATGCTTATAGTGATGCTGAAGGTAGCACGGAGTTCTTGGCTAACTGGGTAGTAAAAACTCCAACCAAGATAAATGCTTTTGTACAGACTAGCCTTAACGCATTTACCGCATGGTCGCAAGGTATAGCGGCTGAAAAGAAAGCTGATGGGTTTAGAAGACAGGCTCTATTTGAAGGTAAAAGCGCTGAAGAAGCCGACGCTATATTTAGAGAGAAGTATGCAGAGTTTAAGCAAGACATAGATTATTCAAGTATTGTGCACAATGAAGCCAACCAAACACACAATATGATGGAAAGTTTGGCTCGAGGTTATTTGCCAGACAGTTACCTAGCTGACCAAAAGGAGATGGGCGAAAATATAGCGGCGGCGGATGGAACGATAGACACCGTAATAGCCATAACTGGAGAAATAATTGATAAACCAGATGTATTCCTAGGCACTTATCTAGCTGATGAGTTACCCACCGCTATTTTTGGGTTAGGGATTGGTTCTGCGGCTGGACGAATAACTAGTTTGGCGGCTGCTAAGGTTGTAGGTAAAGAAGCAGCGGAATCTTTAGCGGCTGGGTCAACTGTTTCTATGGGCGCAACTAGAGTAGCGGATTACGCAGAAGCGTTTGGTGAGAGCGCGTATGGTACATATGAAGATACTAAAGCAGAACTAGAGCGCATAGGCTACGAAGGTGACATAGAGGCAAAAGCACAAGAAATAGCTATAAGAGTTGGAACCGCGGCGATGGTGATGGTTGGGGCTACAGAGCCGTTTGGTGCCTTTGCTTTAGACAATGCCATACTTAACGCCTCTACTAAGAAAGCAGTTAAAGAAGTAGCGCAACGTGTAGAGGGTCTTGGAAATACACTAACTAAAGAGACTGTAACCGAGGTCATACAAGGTGGATTTACGCAAGGTGCTACAGAAGTATTTTTATACAATGCTGGAGTTACGGATAGAGATTACGCCGCTAATATTGCAGGTTCGGCTTACTTAGAAGGTTTAGTGGGTGGCACTACGGCAGGAGTTATGACGGGGCTTAGCACGCCGACAGATACAGGGACAGGTTTTGGTGGGGGCGACCCATTTGCAAATTTAGTTTTCTCTAACCCAGACATAAAAGAGGCTATAGAGCTTGGAGACGCAACACAAGTACAAGCCTTACTAGGAGAACGTAACCTTACAGGCACACCAATATATGTAGAGGTTATGAATACCGTAGATGATGCTAATTTTGTAACACCTTCGGAAGCACGGCAAGCCTTTAATTACTTGGGTGTAGACCCCGATGGAGACGAAGTAGTAGCGCTTCTAGACAGAGAAGGAGTTACTGATGCTACACTAGAAGCTGAGGCAGAGGCATACTGGTCGGAAACCTACGGACAAGAACAGTTAGGTACGGGTCGCACTACTGCACAACATTATGACATAATACAACACATGGCAAACATGATTAATGGTGATGTTCCTTTGGACTCAACTTTTAACATGAACGGAGACACTACGCTAAACCAAGCAGATATAGACGAATATATAGCGAAGTTGCCTCCAAGAGAGCAAGATTTATATAATCAATATGACCCCGCAGCTCACGTACCTACGGGCATAATAGAAGAAATGGGCGGATCGCTTATGACTAGTCAAGAGTTAGCACAATTAAAACAAGATATACAAACGATTTTAGATCGTGGCGACCCCGTTACTGCTCAAGAAGTGGTTGACATGTTACTACTAGACCCAACTAATAAAGCGCTACTTAAAGGGCAGATTGAAGCGGCGGTAGGTAATGAGTTTGCTAAGCTAGAAAACCAACAAGCCTTTGCTAGTGAGGTGGTCAATAAACTGGTTGAAAACAAAACAATTGAAACAAAATCAAAAGAAGCGGTTAAGGAGTTGTTTGGAGATCCTAATGGGAACACCGAGGAAGAACAAGGTGTGTTTGGGATTATTGAAGGCCTTAAAGATATGTTGGATTTGGGAGAGTCCGACGCTACGACTCTTGCGGACTATATTACTGAAAAGATTGGTACTGCTGTAGAACTTGATGCTGACGGGAAAATAAAAGAAGGTACTGGGTCTGGTTTGCTAGGTACGCTGACTAGAAATGGCATTTTAAGAGACGTTGCGATTGCCGAGCTTGCTACCGTACTAGGTTCGGAAGAAGATGGTACAGGGTTGTACGGCATAGCAGCTGACGCTACTAGTGCAGCTGATGCAGTAGCTAGGATAGAGACACAGTATGGCACCTTAGATACAGAATATGCGGCACTCAAAAATTTGTATGATACTGCAGTAGCTAGCATGCAGACTAATCTGGGTAGCCCCGGCGTTGCAGATGACCCAGATACTGAGATAAATGAGTATAAATCAGCCACTGGGTTGTATGCGCTAGTAGGCAAAGCCATAGCCGCAGGGGATAGCGCAGAAGCTGCAGTTAGTGGCTTGTTAGGTGAGTACGTAGACTTTGCGGCGTTTGAATCTGCACTAGAACTTACCATGAAAGGTAAAGTCGATGAAGTTGTAACTGCTTTTGGTACGCCTCCTGTATATGAGACAAACGATGATGGCACAATAAAACGTAATGAGGCTGGTGAGCCTATAATAAAAGATGCCGCCACTGGCTTGCTAGGAGACATGTATGCCGCTATGCAGTTGCAAGGTGCAGACCGTGATCTAGCTATAGCTGCGTTAAAGAGTGATATTGATGCCGCGTTGACTCAGGTTGAGCAAGTAAGTTCTACTGCTACCGCTGCAGCAATAAAAGACGACATACTGAACGAGTATTTCCCAGCTAAGCCTGACGATTATACTGTAGGCAGAGACTTAGCACAGCAGCTAGACTACATACAGTCTTTAATGCGTACTGGACAGTTTGATGCTGACTATGACACGGCTGGAGATGTAGGGACTATAACTCAAGAGGATTACGATGCAGCCCTGACAGCTATAAACGAGAACTCAGAACAACAAGAAGCCCTAGCAAACTATAACGCTTGGCTAGCTACTCCAAATGCTATAACACCTGCACTAGAGAATCTTAGTAGAGAGACGGGCGCTAACTTTGATTTGTTGAACCGGCGAGTAACGGCAGTAGAGACTAATGTAAATGACTATGTGCGAGATAACGTAGTTAGCATGATTGGTCAGCCTGAAGTAACCGAGGAAGAAGCGACAGCACTAAACCCTAAACAAGATGCTACCGGGCTATATGCACTAGTTCAAGAGGGCGATCAAGATATACTCGATGTGTTGGGCGAGTTGGGCACAATAGAAGACGGTGTTTTAACTGGTGGTAACGGCTTATTAAGAGATATGCAGTTGTTGGGCATGAGCAATGCTGAAATTAAATCCTTCTTGGACACTAATTTAGGTACGCCCGCCGAAGGAGACCAAGGCGCAACAGGATTGTATGCCGCTGTTGGCGCTAACACAGAAGCCTTAAACACACTAGAAGAAACAGTTAACAGTATAACAATCCCAGAGGTTGATCTAACTGGACTTGCTACTACTGAAGACGTAACCGAAGCTACGCAAGATTTAGTAACTGACACAGAGTTAACTCAAGCTATAGAAGGTATACAATTCCCAGAAACTGATCTAACTGGACTTGCTACTACTGAAGACGTAACTCAAGCTGTAGAAGGTATACAATTCCCAGAGGTTGATCTAAGTGGCCTAGCTACAAGTGCTGACGTGCAGATGTTAGCTGATCTTATTGGTAAACCTGTTAACCTGTTAACCGACTCAGATATAGAACTTGCAACCGCTTATTTAGCTGCCGTTCAAACTGAACAAGAAGTAGCACAACAGGATGTGTTAAGGTATGATGTTACGGGAGACCAGTTACTTACACAAGAAGATATTGACTTAATGGCTGGTACGTTAGAAACTGGAGATTATACAGGGTTTGCGGACACTTCTCCGTTTACAGATACAGCTACGGGGATGTTTGGCAGAGAGCAGCAACTACAAGAAACAATTGTTGCTAGAGACCAAGAGCTGGAGGCGCAAAGACAGGAACAAGTACAGCGTGACCAAGACCTCCGTACGCAGATACAAACGGACTTTGAAACCGCTAGAGTACAAAGAGAAGAGCAAGAAAAACAAGAAAAATTGTTTGAATCTCTACAAGCTCCGGGACGCACGGTTACTACAAAACCTGCAGATCCCTACCGAATTGATGAGATATACGATTTTGAGAGTATATTTAGAGGCGGCGACCAAGAAGCATTTTACAGTAGCGCCAGCCCGTATGGAGATAATTTTTTAACTGAAATATTAAACCCTCAACAAAGACGCGCGAAGGGTGGTATGGTAGAAGATAAAACAGATGAAATACTACGTATTATCGGAGATAAATAATGAGCATGCTTGAAGACTGGTACAAGACCCTTACAGGTGGAGATTTAGATTTATCGGATGTAAGTTTTGATGATCTTTTACAAGTAGGCGGTACTGCGTATATATCTAGTAAGTTTCCTGATGGTGGTTTGCGCGGCGTAAATAAGCCTCCAGTGGGCTATCAAGGTGGGGTTGATAGGCTTACAAAAGTAAGAGAACAAGTAGATAGACCTTTTGGCGCAACTCAAGGGCGTAGGGCAGGGTTGCTAAGTGCTGTAACTCCAGAAGTAAAAACAATGGCGGATATGGATTTTGCTGGCACAGACTTTACAGGAATGACTCCAGAAGAAGTTGACGCTAAGAAAAAAGGATTGTTAGCAGAAGAAAATGCTAGGGCGCAAAAAGAAGCAGACGACGCGGGAGTTATGCAAGGTGATATGTATGCTCGTGGTGAAGAGCGCAGGCCCGGACAATATGGCAGACGTTACTTCACTGACTCTATCTATGCTAAAACTCCTGAAGCAGCTCAAAAACCTCCATCTTTAGCAGACGCACAAGAAACAGCTAAAAGACAACGACTAGAAATGGAAGGTAAAAGCGCTGAAGAAATTGACGAAATCATGGCTTCCGAAACTCCTGCGGCAGCTGCTACAGGTGGGCATATACGCAAGTATGCTGGTGGTGGTATAGCTTCTATGAATAGTGGACAACTTTTTAATCAGGGCTATTATTTAGGTGGTAAAACTGATGGCATGGCTGACCAAATACCTGCCCGTATTAATGGTAAACAAGAAGCGCGTTTAAGTGATGGTGAGTTTGTAGTACCTGCTGATGTGGTAAGTCATTTAGGTAACGGTAACTCAGATGCGGGTGCGCAGGAATTACATAATATGATGGATGGTGTTCGTACAGCACGTACAGGCAACCCAGAACAAGGCAAACAAATAAATCCACAAGAGTTTATGCCTAAGATGGCTCAAGGTGGATTAGCTCAGTTTGCTGGTGGTGGTAAGATCAAGTATTTAAACGTAGGGGGTGATCCCGGTGCGGATACTGAAACTGCCACTACTGAAACTACTAACAACACTGCTGACGGTGGAGAGATGGCGGGCACTGAAATCGGCACAGAGTCTAGCTTATCTGATTGGGCGGGTGATTATGTTACAAGTATGTTGTCGAAAGGTAGGGCGGAAGCTGAGAGTCCATACCAAGCATATACTGGCCCTCTGACTGCCGGGACTAGCACCCTACAAGATCAAGCGTTTACTGGAATACAAGCACTTAATAACCCACTTAGTGGGGGTTCTATAACTAGACAAATGGGGGCGTTTGACCCAACTGATTCTAGTATGTTTATGAATCCTTACCAACAACAGGTTATTGATCGCACTGCTGCTGACATGCAAAGACAAGACCAAATTAATCAGCTACAGCAGCGTCAACAACTTACTTCTGCGGGCGCTTTCGGTGGTTCAAGAGACGCACTACTGCGTGCCGAAGCTGCTTCCAACCTATCTAGAAATATCGGTGATATGTCTGCGGAACAAAGGGCGCAAGGGTTCAACACTGCTATGGATAGAGCACAACAAAGACAGCAAGAGATTAATAAGTATGGTCTAGAGGCACTGGCAGCTCAAGGCGCGGCAGGTCAGGTACAAAGAGATATTGCTTCCGAAGGCATTGCTGCTGATTACGCTCAGTTTAGAGAAGAAAGAGATTACGATCCTAAGATGGTTCAGTACATGCAGTCGTTACTACAAAACCTACCAATAACTGCTGCTTCATCTGTATACTCTGAACCTAGTGAGATACAACAATACTTAGAAAGTATAGAAGGCATTGAACAACTCATTGAAGCGCTAGGCGGGACTATTACACCCGCAGAAGAAACTACGCAGGAGACTACACAATAATGTTAGGTATAATGGGAAATATCGACCAACAGGTTAGTGACAAAGCTGACAGCATGCAGATGCAGGGTAAGACCAGCACTGTGTCTAAAGATCTTCTTGATGTAATGGCTACACAAAGAATAGCCAGAGAGAAAGATACTGCGCTTAAAGAACTACAGATGGCGCAACAGCAAAACCCTAACACTATAAAAGACCAGCTAGAACAAAAAGTCATGGGCATGACGCAGAATGAGATGACCAACCAAACTGCGGGTATCATGGCACAACAACAACAACAAAAACGCCCCCAACAACAACAACAACGTCCGCCACAACAAGGTGGTATTGCTGCTATGGGTGGCGCTCCTAAACCTCCAATGGGCGGGATGCCTCGCCCTCCTATGGCTGGTGCTCCTAAACCTCCTATGGGCGGGATGCCTCGCCCTCCTATGGCTGGTGGTATTGCAAGCGCTGCTCCACGCCCGCCAATGATGGCTAGTGGTGGTGTTGTTGGCTATAACAAAGGCGGCGTATCAATAAGCGACGACAAATTAAAGTTATTAGGGTTAACAAGAAGACAATATGAAGCGTTGCCCGAGGCTACTAAAAGAAAAATATTACAAGACGACACAGCCTCTCTTGGATACAACCCCGCTAGAGCCGCTGAACAACGTAAGCAGCAAGAAGAGGCAACCAAGAAAGAATTACAATCTATAGCAAACATACCTGCTGGCATTGGAAGAGCGATAGAAAGTGGCAGAAAATCAGACGCTATAGAAACAGCTAAAAATTTAGGCGTTACTGCAGAAGACTTAGGTCAATATGATACCAGTGGCATAGCTCGTGCTATGGATACGCTAAAAGAGCCTGCGGAAAAAGAACCGTTCTTACCTACTCCTACAGGCAAAATGCCAGCTCCAGCTCCAGCTCCAGCCCAAGCTCCAAACACAACTGCAACCACGGATGCGAGTGCGACTACAAAAACACCCTTCCCGGGTATAGAAAGTCTTGACCCTAGGAAAGCTGCAACAGCAGGCCAAGGGGCGCTTGCAGAGAACCAAAGAAATATTTCAGATCGTGTAGGCGAAGACCTAATGAGTAAAGTTAGGCAGGATGCCGCTACAGATCCTAAAGCAGAAAGGGGCGCTGAGACTGACAGACTCAAGGACTTGTATGGCCTAGAAGAATTAAGAGCTATGCAAACTGGTGAGCAAGCAGACATAAAAGCCGCGCAGGATAGATACGATAGTCCTCAAGCTAGACGCGCACGAAATGCTGCTAACTTTATGCGAGGTGGCGCACGTGGTAGGGCTGAAGGCAAGGTTAATCGACAGGAGCTAGACTTAAAACGTTTACGTCAGAAACAAGAAGATAGACGTAAGAACAACCAAGAACTGTTCCAGCGTTTAGAAAAAGTAGACTCTGGGTCTCGTCAGATGTTCCAAGACATGATGACTCAGCAGCAAGCTGCCTTTGCTAGCGTAGAGTCTATAGCCGCTAACGATGAACTAGCTAAGCAGAATATGGCACAATTAGAATTTGGGTTTGAAAGTAAAGTACAAGACCTTGTCCTTGAAGCTATGGGTGTAGCTACGCAATCTGAGTTTAATCAGTTGTTGATGAGGGCCGAAGATACTAATAAGCTACTTTCTTATTGGTCTACGTTTACTCAGGGATTAAAAGACCTAGAGTCGGAAAGACTAGCGGAAGTAGTGCCTCAAATGCAAGACGTGTTTGCTAGACAGGCTAAAGGTGAAAATGTTGACAATGAACTTATCGCCATAGAAACTGCTAAGAAGATGATCCAAGGGCATGTCTATGCTAATACTCAACACATGCTTAAAGCCTTTGCCCAACAATGGGAGAAGTTAAACCCGGGATCAAAAGGCGTAGCTGAACTTGCTATGTTAAGTGGAAGTAGCATGCCAAGTGGTATATCTTCTCTACAACCTTCAGGTATGGGGCAGTTTGGCA
>Ga0181394_1000446_pt1 | contig 18396 bp, 20 predicted proteins | sample 17SPOviralmetaG_FD_130123 | JGI IMG/M metagenome (GOLD analysis project Ga0181394, IMG submission 130123) | Marine viral communities from the oligotrophic San Pedro Time Series (SPOT) site, San Pedro Channel, CA, USA - 17 SPOT_SRF_2010-11-23 | ecosystem: Environmental > Aquatic > Marine > Strait...
GGTGGAGTTTTAGGTGGTGTAGCTATACTTAACAACGGTGTTGATGACCCACAAATGTTAGGCACATCATCATCTGCTTTTGCCGATTTAACTAACTGGCCCAGCAACACAAGCTGTCAAGTTATTAGACCATTTAAAAGATTCTTAGTAGCACTAGACACAACAGAGTCAAGCACAAGATACCCATTTAGAGTTAAGTGGTCACATCCAGCAGAGGGTGGTACAGTTCCTACAACTTGGGACCCGGCAAATGCAACCAAAGATGCTGGCTATGTAGATTTATCACAGTCTAATGGATATGTGATTGACTGCTTACCACTAGGTGACGTTAATATTATATATAAAGAAGATTCAATCTGGTCTATGGCATTTGAAGGTGGACAGTCTATATTTGGATTTAGGCAACTCTTTGATGACGTTGGTATTCTAGGTAGGCACTGTGCAAAAAGTTTTGATAACAAACATTTTGTAGTTGCTGAAGATGACATATACATACACGATGGGCAAACTAAACAATCAATTGTAGATACACAGATCAGGGATGAGCTATTTAATTCTATGCATCCAGACTACAAGACAAGGACATTCGTAGCATCAGACAGAGAGAAGAATGAAATGTGGGTATGCTTTGTGTCTAACACTAACAGCACTAATGCATTTGCAGACACAGCTTATGTGTATAATTTCAGAAACAATAGCTGGTCTAAAAGAGATTTGCCATATGTAAGTTACATTTCTTGGGGTATTGTAGATACAGTAAGTACAAGTGACTGGTCAGAGTCTGGAGACTGGGACACAGATAGTGAGTCTTGGGATTCACCACTCAAACCTAGTTTATTATTAGCTGCTACAAGTGCTACTAAATTGTATGTATTAGGCAGTAACCAAAATGCTGGGACAAACTTTAGGGCATTTGTAGAAAAAGATAATATGCATTTAGGTACTAATGGTACTAAGTCTGTAATGAAGATTGTTCCTAGGCTAAGTGGTACTGGTGCTGTAGATTTCTATGTAGGTACAGAAATGAGGGCACACGAAGGCACAACTTGGAAAGGGCCTTATGCATTCACACCTGGAACACACTCAGAGATACCAGTTAGAGCTACTGGAAACTACATAGGGATCAGGGCTGAATCTACAGATGACAAGACTTGGGCTATAGATAATGTAGAAATACATTGGAAGCCAACTGGCAATAGAGGTGTTGGTGTATGAGTATAAGGTACACTAAGTCACCAGTACCTAGTAATCCAGAAGACATACCAGCATACCTACAATCAGAGCTAGATAAAATATCTGCGATTGTAGGAAACATAGCTGAAGGTCATTTTGATGTGTCTAATGTTGCACCGTCTAAGCCAAGAGCTGGCGATGTAAGATATGCTGACGGCACAAACTGGAATCCAGGTAGTGGTGAAGGTGTGTATGTGTACCTATCTACAGGAGCGTGGAGTAAACTTTGATTGAAGGGATAAAGGGAGAGAGTGTAGAGGTCTGGTGGCCGCTCGTTGAAGAATACTTGAATACAGCCCTTGAATATAGTTTGGGCGAGTATAGTATAGATAACATCAAGAACGCTTGTATATCAAAAGATATGCAACTCTGGGTAAAACTAGGAAAACAAACAAAGGGTGCTTTTGTTACAAAGATAGCAAGATACCCACAAAAGAATTTACTTGTCGTTATCCTTCTGGGTGGTGACGAGTTTGGGGAATGGAGAGATGAAGCAGATGCACTCTTAAACGCATTTGGAAAGCAACACAACTGTGAGTATGTAGAACTATTTGGTCGAAAAGGCTGGGGAAAGATGCTCAAAGATATAGACTATAAAGAAGTAACAAGACTATTCGCAAAGGAGATAAAATAATGTCAAAGAGTCCAGATACAGAAACAATTAACGCAGACCCTTGGGATGTTGCTGTACCATATATGGAGGGTGGCTTTGAAGAAGCCAAAAATTTATATAATAATTACTCACCTGAGTACTACACTGGTCAGACACAAGCTGGGTTTACACCTGATCAACTAACAGCACAGCAAGGCATAAGAGACTTTGCCATAAAAGGCGCACCAAGCATAATGAATCCAGCTATAAGTGCATACCAGCAAGGAACTAGTGCTAATATGCTGGACGTGGCTAACAATCCATATGTAAATGATATGGCTCAAATGGCAGCAGATAGGGCTATGGGTGGTGTGTATGACAACCTTGCAGATATAAGGGGTGGTGCAATAATGTCTGGTGGATATGGTGGCGGAAGGCAAGGCATAGCAGAAGGCAATGCAATTGCTGGAGCTGCTGACTCAGCCAATATGGCAGCGGCACAGATATATAGTGATGCATACGGCAGAGGATTAGACCAACAATCAAGAACACTAGGTATGACTGGCAATCTTATGAATGCTGGGTTTAGTCCTTATGGTGCTCTTAGCGCATCTGGTGCACAGCAACAAGGAAGAGAGCAAGGTCTTATAAATGATGCTATGGCTAGACAACAGTTTGAACAGAATTTGCCTTACGATAAATTCAACAAATATCAGCAAGGAATTGCTGGGTTTAGTCCTTTGGTTCCAGCAACTGGACAACAAGTGTCAACAACACCAGGAGCAAGTATGGTCAGCAACATTGGAGGATTAGCACAAGCAGCAAGTCTAATGGGATTGGGATTTTAAGATGGCTCATAATATATTTCACACAGCTACGGACTGGGTTAATGACAAAGTAATTGACCCAATTGCAGACTATGCAACTGACAAGTATGTTGACTATAAAATAGACCAGTATGTAGATTCTTTCACTGATGAATTTAAAGGTCCAACAAAGATGACAAAAGAACTTGAGGATGCTGGATGGAAAGAGGGGCTAGATGGAATACCTTATAATCCAAATGCTGGAAAATCTCCTAGACCCGAGTATGACATAGAGCCAAATGTAACTCCTAGACCTGGAAATATTGGTCCTGATTTTGTTGCTAACAATACTACAGCTAGTACATCTCCTTTCTTGTCACAAGATTTAAGACAGAGAACACCATCGGGTACCATATACAATCCTAGTATGGAAGCGTACAACAACGCATCTATTTTTGACTACGCTGGACCTGGTGGAGTAGCAGAGTATACATATGGTCAAGGACTACCTATGGACTATGGTGTATATGGGACACCTCCAGGACCTAACCTATATTATGAAGGTCAATTTGGTGAAGGGTACGTTGAGCCAGAAGTAGCAGATAGTGCTATTAATTTACCACCCATAACTATGCCAGACGGGGTGCCTCAATTGCCCACACCTGGAAATCCACCTACAACTACACCCAGACCTACACCTAGACCTACACAGCCCAATATGCCAGCATTTACTGGGAGTGGCTCTGGTATGGATGCTAGTCTACTCGTGGGTCAAGCTGATCAGGGACCAGACATTGGGTTACTTAACTACACAAACAACGGAACTGTAAGTGCAGCAGACCAAGCTATATTTGATGAAGCTAAAATGTCAATGATGCCTAACAGTGGACCTAACATATATGACACACAATACACATCAGTGCCTTACCAGATAGGTGGGGAAGAACAAGTGCTTGATGGTTCATACAATATGCAACCTAGTGATGATGGTGCATTTGCTTATGGTGGTTCTCAATCTAATCAAGGTAATTTTGAAACAGCTAATCAAATGATAGGTGGTTCTTTACCTACAAACATTATGAGAAATCCTAATGAAGAGACACAGCAATACAGAGGTATATATGTAGACCCAAGAACTGTGCCAGAAATAGATTTAGTACAAGCAAACCAGACTTTTATGCCTAGTTTTCCTGCTGATTATGGTGAGGGTTCAAACTTGGTCACAATAACAAATGAGCCATACATATCAGATGTGCCTATAGTTGCAGGTGACATAGAAAATCCAAGCGTTTTTCAAGACACTAGTGATGGTCTTTTTGAAATAAATTTTGACCAAGTTTATCCTAGTGACAATTACTCACCAGCTCCTCAATATGGTTTTGATGAGGCTGCTGTAGATGCATATGATTTTATTACTTCTGGTAATACTGGTAACGCTAACTCTGGAATTGTGCAAGCAGTTGCTCAACCAGCAACAACATCTGGATATGCTGGTAACATAATTGTTAACCCATACACAATTGATATGTCTCCTAGTGAGATAGCTTATCAAGATGCTGTTGCAAATCCAGTAGTTCAACCTGTTGTTGAAACCCCTATTGTAGACACTGGTCCAGATTTAAACAGTTTAATGCAACAAATGAGTGGCGGAACAGACAACGAATATGACTATGCTCCATACAGTACTGGTGCTATAGATGCTATAGTTGCTAACTCTATATTGCAAGATCAGGCTGTTGCTTCTTCACCAGCACCAGCTCCAGTAAGTATACCTAGCATATTTAGACCTAGACCAACACCAGCACCTACGGTGTTTGCTAGTCCAGGCGGAGCACCAGGATTTACTAGCTATGGGCCTCCTAACTTACAATTAGTCGGAGGTAGGTAGTGGAATGGATAATATTAAATTTAATAAAGGAGAGAAACAATGCCTTGCGTAGATAGAAATGGTCGTACAGTACCAGGAGTAGAGGGTCAGTGCCCTATTGGTAGTACTTGGAGAAGACCTAATGGTGCCGAGATAGCGGCAATGAAAGTATATGACTTGCCTCCTGGTAGTTATGGTAGGGATCAGGAAGGCACTCGGATGGGTGAGAGTTTGTTTCAAGGCACTAGCCGTGAAGGTGACCGTATGAATCAAGATGATGTTCGTAACTTGAGTCTTGATATACTAGAAAATAGAAAGCCACTTCTTGATATGAAAGGCATAGGAGCTCCAGACTGGGCATCAGATGCTGTGCTAGTAGGTGCTGGTTTCTTAGGTAGAAATCCAAGGAACGCTGGTCAAGGTATAAAGAATTTAATGGGCAGACTTAAAGACTCCAAGGCAGTTGATAAGTTGTTTAAGAAAGACAAGAAGATATTTAACAAAGATGGCACACCTAGGTACCAACAAGGTGAGGGTGTGTACAAGAATGTTAGACCTAACTACAACACACAAACAAAACAGTGGGAGTTTAGAGGCAAGAAAATTAATCCTCAAACTTGGAACCAAGGGAAGGGTGTTAACTCAACTCAAAGAGTTAGGATAGGTACTAAACCTAGGTTAGACAAAAAAGGAAACCCAATACAACAAACAGAAAGAGCTTTTTCTCCTATGAAAATAGGAGGCACAGCAGTAGGTGCTGGCGGATTGGCTCTTAATTCTTTGATGGACTCTATGAATTCAGGTATGCCAGCAAGCGCAGCTCCTCCTTCGATGGGTGGAGATGGTGGTCCTAGAAGAGGTAGCAAGGGTGACAGAACAGCACCTAAAGAATTGACTGGATGGCAGAAAGCATTTGAAGAGATGAAGAATCCAGAGTACTGGAAGAAATCTATGAGTGGACTACCACACGACACAAGGCTTATGAGGCTAGGTCAGTTGCTAGACTACTATGGTAAGACTCCTAAAGGCAGAGCTGCTGTAGATATGCCATCTAAAATGTGGGCTGCTAACGAAGCTGCTGCTCAGAAAAATCAAGCAACAGTTACTGCCGCTGCTATAAAGGCAAAGAAAGATGCTATGGATTTCTTGTCTAAGATAAGTGACAACACACAACAAGAAGCTCTTAAGGCAGACGTTAGAAAGCTATTAGACACTGGTATTTCTGGAGTGTTTTTTAATCCAGATGAAGAAGAAGTAAATGAAGCAGTAGCTGAAGTTGCATTGGCAATACAGCAAGTTATGACTCAGCAGAATGTTTCATACCAAGAAGCAAGAACAATGGTGCTTAACGCGTTTACAAAATAATGGCAATAAACTATGCAATGCTCGATGAGGAGCTAGAGAAAAGAGCCCAAGCAATCAGTGCTGGAACAGCATCAACACCTCAGTATCTTGCTATGCAAGCACAAGGTCTTGGCGCACTTGGAGACATAGCTGGTATAGGTACTGAGCCTATTGATTTGTTTGGTAAAGAACAAGAGCAGATACTTAGTGGGTTTACACCTAAGTATCCAGAAAGGTTGCTTGAAACTGAGAAACCTTTTGAGTGGTGGAAAGAGAAAGCTGCACTCAACTCTATGAATACAATAGTACCTATGTTAGGTATTGCTGTTGGCACTACTATGCAAGCCATACCTAACCCTATAGCTAAGATAGTTGGTAAAGGAATTAATTGGGCTACCTATGCAGCTACATACAATGCCAACCTTGCAGATACTATACAAGAACACGAAAGCATAGCTGGAAGAGAGCTGTCCAAAGCAGAGCAAGTCAAGGCTGCTGTTGTTGCGGGCGGTGTGAGCTACTTAGATATGCTGGCTCCAGCTAGGGGTGGTGCTGGTCTATCTAGTGCAGTTACTAAGACCTTTGGTAATGGTGGTATAGACGCTACTAGAAAATCATTGCAACAACTGGTCAATACAAACAGACAGTCGTTAGGTAAGAGTGTAGGTATAGGTGCTAAGAACTTAAGCCAGATTATAGGCACAGAGATGGCAACTGAGGCTGGACAAAAAGCACTACAAATAGGTAGTAGTGTTAACCCAACTAAGATAGGAACATCAGAAGGTTTACAAGATATACTTGAAGAGTCTGTTATTGCTGGTCCTATGGCTGGAGCAGTGGCATCTCCAGGCTCTGTGGCTGCTGGTATGGAGCAGAACAGAACTCTCACTAATGCCAGAAGAATGGCTAGGAATTTTAACCAGCAAGAAAAAGCTAGAGCTGGTATGGAAGCCTTACAAGCTAGTAATCTAGGAGAGCTGTCAGACATAGACACTGCGGCAGACCTAGTGGATATACCAGAAGGCAAGGGATTTACACCACCTATATCAATGGCTGCTACTAGACTTAATGAAGGCATAGAAAAAGCAACTGGATTTAACACAGCTAAGTTTGCTAACGATGCTTTGCAGAAGATAGCATACAAGGCACCAGACACAGTGCTACAGGCTAGAAATAGACAGACAGATGGAAGCTCGTATGCCGAACTTAACGACATATTGCAGATGTTCATATCTCCTGGTGCAAACAGTGGTGAAACTAAAATAAGAAATAGTTTCCAGCAAGAGAAAGACAACGTAACTGGTGAGATACTAGAGGAAACATCACAAGTTATTGACCAGTTAGCACAGCACAAGTGGTTTGGTTTGGGTGGTAGGACTTTAGACCCAGCAATCAATACATACTTAAGAGATAGATTGATGGGTGTTGGTTCTAGCGATCAGGTAAAGACACAAGCACAGGCAACAGCAGAGCTTAGAAAAGCCAAGCCCGGTGTAACAAATGAATACATACAAACATTAGAAGCTGCAAGACAAGTCTTTAGAAAGGACCTGGATAGAGCTTATGAGCTGTTGTCTGGAAAAGATACGGGTCTCAATGTTGCATTCAGAAAGAACTATCTATATAAGCCAGTCAGTAGCAGAGCAGTTGAGCAAGACAGACAAGGATTTATAGATGCACTATACAACGCTACAATAGCATCACAAGTAGAAGCTGGTGTAGAGATAACTGATGCGCTTAGACAAACTACAAAAGCAGAAGTAGAACAGATAGCTAGGGATATAATAGATGGTAGAGATACTACAATACCAGACTCTAGGTATCTAAGAGACTTGCTTAGTGAAGATGGTACTCCAAGGACGGGGCAAGATAAGAAAGACTTTGAAAAATACCGTAGTAAAATATGGGAGCAGATACCTGACAAGTTTAGAGAGAATGATTTAGGTGTTGTTCTTGAGCAGTACTTGCAAAGAGCTGGAACTAGGGTAGCTTCTGCTAGAACATTTGGTGGTAAGAATGCTGATAAACTTACTAGACATTTAAGTAGTCTTAAGTCTAAGAAAGCAATAACGGCAGACGAAGCTAACCGCATATGGGATATGTATGATGCGTCACACAACGTATACAAGACACCGCAGAGTGAGTCACAAGAAAGATGGAGAAAGGTATCTAAACTCGGCACGACTGTTGGTGCGATTACTCATCTTGGTCTTGCTACTTTCTCATCTCTTCCTGAATTAGTATGGACTGCTGAAAGAGCTGGTCTTAAGAACACATTAGCTTCACTTCCAAATGCCTGGAACTTTGCAAAGGAAGGAAGTATGCGTGGTGTTAACAAGAAGAGAGCACGTTCTGAGGGAGCAAGAGCACTAGCTAGGCTAGGCTTTAACTTGAACCCAGAAGTTAATGAAAGACTAGACCAGTTGTTTTCTACTGATAGAAGTCAGATACTAAGTGGATACTTTAGAAGTCCGTTTGGTGCATTCCTAACTCAGTGGACAAACTTTAACAGAAACCTAGCTGTCCAAGCTGGTCAGAGAATGATGAATGACTATGCAGATAACTTCGCAAGTAAGAGTAGCGTTGAAAAGAATAGATGGTTAAGGGAATTAAAAGAGCAAGGTCTTACACCAGAGGACTGGAAGCAGATAGTCAGAGCAGCTAAAGACCCAGCTACTGGTGTAACAAACATAGACATACTTAACGATGACTTCCTAAATACTAGGATGACTAAGAGTTTAAAGACACTAGGTAAAGAAACCAGTGAGATCAGGGTGCGTGACGTGATGATGCCTTGGGTACATAAGATAGTTGAGGATGTAGTTGTACAACCTAACCCATCTAACAAACCACTATGGATGTCGAACCCAGACTTTGGTATGATTGCACAGCTAAAGACATTCCCTATTGTATTTGGAAACACAGTTGTTAAAAGGTTACTAAGAAAACTAAACCCGAAGCAGTGTAATCCAGACTTTGGTTTAGCGTTGTCAGTTGTTGGAACTATTATGTCTGCTTATGCTGTTGCTTTTTTAGCTGAAGAGATGAAGTCTGCAATCAAACAAACAGACCCAAGAGAGATGGGAATAATAGGTGGTGCCAACGTGATTGGTTTGACTGGTGCTGCTGGTATATTTGGTGGTGCTCAGTACGGAGACTTAAGTACATCACTACTAGGACCATCACTAGATGCTATCATTAATAAAGGTATGGGTAACTTCTTGTCACCTATAGTAAGTGGTGAGGGCACTGTGTTTGAAGGAGCTGGAAACATCATACAGTCAGTTAGTGATGGAATACTAGGAGCAGTTGGCCCTATTGGTTTACATATTAGAGGATACGGAGAAGAAGAATGAGTTGTCCAACAAGCACGGTACCAGGATTAGATGAGTCAAGTAAGATTAAAAACCCAGCACTGGCAGCAAAGATAAATGCTTTACTAAATAAAAAGACTAAGAAGAAACAGAAGTAGATATATAACCTACTCTTTTGTCTAAGTGGTACTGACCAGAGAAGTCTGTCTTAGATGGCATACGTCTGTCTTCCCATTTAAAGTCATAGCCCTGATCGCGTAACTCACTCACGTTAAATACATACACACCATTAGGTGTAGATATAACATATAAAAATTCTTTTCCACTCTCGTCAGCCTGATCAAGGTTGGCTTTGTACTTCTTGTACTCTATTAGTTGTGTGTCATAGTGTGTTCTTCTGCACTTAAACTCAACTACATAATCATAACTGTATGCATCAAAGGTGCAGAATTTATCTTTAGTTGGTGTCATTACTATGCCCAATTTCTTACTAGATATGTTTTGCAATTCGCTCTGTGTCATATCTCCTCCATCTCAAATGTAATACGACCATCATTAGACCAATACTTCCTTGCTCTAATCATAGCTATTTGTTTGTCGTTGTTATAGTACTTACCCTCTAGGCTGTCCAGTGCTGCTTTAACATAGTTATCTAAGTCAGCGTTGTTGTCGCAGTGTTTCCCTTCTTTCTCTGCTTTCTTTTTCTTTGACCAGGACTTGGGTATCTGAACATAGAAATCTAGCTTGACATACAACAGACCATCAGCTGGTTCTGCTTTGTATTTCTCAAGCAGTTCTCTAAAATCTTTTTTGAATTGTGTATACTTCTTTGGGAAGTATGTAGACCAGCGTGTAACTCGTGCTCGGCTAGCGACCACTGGTGCTATGTTAAAGATAATCATTTGATGTTTTCTTCTTTGAGTATCTCTTCTATTTGTTTCTCAATAAACCAGCGTGCTTTTCTTAGGTCATCTAGTCTACCTTCACCAAGATGTTTGTGCTCCCAGCGGCACAAATACTTACACGCACTTGCAGTTAGGTAGCTCATCTTTTGGTCTAATATAAAATCTATTACTTCTATCTTTCCCTTCTGATAATGTGAAGGGTTTATTTTGTCCAGTCCCTTTTCCATAGTTCCCTCGGCTTGGTTGTTTTCTTTTTCTTGAGTTCTTGGTAGAGTCTAGCAGTCCTGTCCATTTGAACAAGACCGCCAGAGTTTTTAGGCTTAGTCTTTGAGCTCATCAACAATATCTTTGTCGAGTAGCCTCCATATAATACCAGCTGCGATAAGACCAGCCAGCCCTGCATTACCAAGTGTCCATACTATATCAAGTATAGAGCCAATTACATTTCCTGTAAGGAACGCTACCTTTTGTCCAAAGATAATCTGTAATATAATTGATAAGCTGATTAACTTAATGCCAACATCTATTGCACCATCAGCACCGTTTTTTATTTTCTCTAACATATTAACTCCTTTATTATTTCAATTGGCTATACAAGCCACCCTTTCCTAAGAGCATCTAGCCATATAACTACATAGACTAAACAACTAGTAGAAACTACTGTTGCAATTATAAAAACATATTGCAAAAACATATCTAATTTTTCTTTCATAATTCTCCTGTTATTTTTAACACGATTAACTGTAGAGCTATGACTAATAGTATTCCTTCTATCATTCGACATCTCTCTCCTCCTCAACTAAGTCTACTAATTCACAAACACTACCAGTACAAGCCAGTGTCTTAGTTCCTACTGTTGAGTCTGTAAGTTCATACTTACTAATCAAGTCCCAGTCTACAGACTTTGGCATTTTCTTAGCAAGCTCTGTGTACTGCTCTTTAGTACAATCTTCATAAGGTGCTTGTTGGTATGTGTGGTCTGAGTGTGGTAAGAAACTAACTCCACTTACCTCATCAAAATGTTTGTATACCCAAGCTCCTACTTCCATCCACTCGTGTTCCCTAACGCTGATAGTTACACTAGGCTTGTGCTCACAATAGTATCTTTGGTATGTAAGCCACAGCTCTAGTTGTTCAATAGCTGTTCTTTCGTTCCTAGTCACAGCACCTTTGGGTGCTTTCATAGGGAATGTAAAGACCTTAACACTATTAGGTTTCATAACATCAGCCTCACAAGGGATGCCCTGATCTTCCATAAGTTGTGCTATTGGGTCTTTGGCATCTGCTCTTACTCTTCTAAAGTAATAGTCGTTATGTCTAGTGTGTATACCACTAGCACTATCAACTAACTGACTGACTGTACCACTGGGTTTAATTGCTGTGGTTGCAGTAGCCTGGGTAATGCCTAGTGAAGCAGACCATTTTTTGTTGGTAGTTACTGTCTGCTTTTTGAGTTCAATCAAGAAGTCAGGCAAGGACTTTTTACCGTGATGTCCTCTGCTTTCACTTCCATTCATAAAAGAGTTGTCCATTATACCAGTTAAACTAACACCCAGCAGTGATTCTTCTTCTGTATTGTGCACCCATTTAGGTCTTAATCGTTTGATATTTGTCAGTGATGCTTGGAATGTACCTAGTATGGTAGCTAGCCTTACCTTTCGTAAGATGTCCTCTTGTTTGTCCTCTGCTCTCACCACAACCTCAGTAAGATTACAGAACTGTCCATCTCTTAGGATGATTTCACTGCAAGGATTACATCCAAAGTCGTGGTCAGTTTCTCTTCTGCCAATAGAAGCTACTTGTTTCTTAGCTGCTTCTCTATTAAAGATACCACGCTCACCAGACTTAGACTCATACAGTGACAGCCATTCTTTCATAAAAATTCCTATGTCTGGCTTCTCTGTGTAGCACACACTGTTGTTACTCAGTGCCATCTCTGGTGTATCAGACCACCACTGACCAGACTTAGCATTACGCATACGCTCATCAGTAAGATTGGATAGTGAGATCAGGGCACTACGTCTAACACCACCCACTACAACTACCTCTGCTATCTTGCACATCATACGATGGCACTCATAGCTGGTTAGCTTGCGACCTACTGCATCTTTAAACAAGTTAGTAGCAAAGTTAAATAAATCTAACAGTGGCTCTGGACCACTGGCTCTACCACCAAAGGTAGATAGCCTAGCACCTTTAGGTCTTACCCTGGAGAAGTCCCACTTAGGCATCTCACCGTTGTATAGATAGTTAATTAGTTTTCTAAATGCAGACTGCCATCCTTCTTTGCTGTCTTGTACTACTACGATGTCATCAACATCAATCATTTCTTCTGGTACTTCTGGTAGTTTGTTAGTGTGCTGTCTCTCTACACTAAAGCCCACACCAGTACCGTGCATAAGAACATACAAGCACTCATCGAATGCTTTAGGGTGGTCAACACTTAGATAAGCACAGTTGTATCCAGCTATGTTGTTATCCTTTAGTGCTTTACCAGCAGTCATTAGTGCCCTCATACTAGGCATAACATCTAAATTAAGCACAGCTTCTTCAAGAAGTTTTCTAGTTTTAGCTGTTAGCTCGCCCTCGGTATTTTCTTTTAGGTGTTCTTCCATAAAGTCAAAGTACCTAGCTACAGTTTCTTTCCACGTCTCTCGCCTATTCTTTTCAGGCAGCCACCTTGCATATCTGCTTAGTGCTATAAAATTTTGGTAATCATTTGGTAGTGTGTTCACTCTTCATCTCCTTCATCAATTGGTTCTATCTCTATGTCCACCATACGGTCACCTTTGTCATCTAGATAGTCTCTATATTTTAATCGACCATTCCTGTGCAGTAACACAGCAGTGGTTATTCCTTTCTCATATGCTTGCTTGTGTGTAAAGTAAATAGCAACAGCACCAAGCAATATGAAAGCCAAGCTCAAACTAAAGTAATCCATTAGTAACTCTCTTCAAATTCTTCAAGAAATCTGTCTTGTTTTTCTATCAGTTTCTTTTCAAAAGCATCTAGCAATTCTTCGGGTTCAATCTCTAGCTCATCGCAGATCAGGCACACATCATATGTTGCAGCGATGTATGCCTTGAACTCAGGTAGTTGTTTTGTTATCAAAAATCAGCTCCATTAACATAGTAATTTGTTATCTTACCAGATGGTATGGGTCTTGCTTCCAGACTACCAAAGCAATCTTCCTTGAATCCACAGAATGCACACGTCATACATAGCTTCTCTTCTGTCTTGGCTTTGTTCCAAGTTGTAGCGTTAGCTAGTCGCATAGGTGGTGTGTCTGATTCCATCTTGGCTTTTAAATCAACAACAAAAGTATCTATGTCTTGTTCTAGTTCTTGTTCACATAGCTTGAGTGTTGACTTGTTCTTATTGAAAGCTAGGAAGTATCCTTTCTTTCTGTTGTCTGCTTTACCATAGGCAGATAGCTGTTTGATGTAGCCAAAGGTATCATCAGTAAGTCCAGTCTCTTGGAATTTATTGTCCCAGGACCAGGCACTTGCTGTCTTAATATCTACTAGCTCACCATCAATCGTACAATCCTGGCTACCATCCACACCTTCGAGCGTGTGTTTCTTTTGCTGGTCTTCTACTGTGTGTCCAGACAGCTTAAGCAAAGCGATCAGGACAGCTTCTAGTATGTGACCTTGCAAGAAGGTAAGGTAAACCTCACCACTTATCTCTTCTTGCTTGTAGCCGTGGTAGTTGTACCACTGTGCCCTTTCACATCTGCCTAGGGCTGACATTCGTAAGTTACGCTTGTCTTCTCTTGGTGTGAAAGCATCTTTGATTGCTTCCTCCACCTCTCGACCAGCTTGCATAGCTATCGAGCTTAAGTCTCCAGAATAATCCTTTGACTTCATTACATCATATACATCTTGTACTACTGTGTTTATAGACTTCATAGTCTCTCCTCTCTTATTAAAATTCTAGTGTGTTTCATTCCAACTCTTGCCTATTTTATATTCACCAGTAATAGGACAGTTAAGTTTGTAATAATTTGTTGTATCTTCCATAGCCTGGACAACCAGCTTGCCAATAGTATCTGCATCTGTAGGGTCACATTCTATTTGTATCTCATCGTGTATCACACCTAGCTGTTTGTAATCAAACTGCTGTGCCAATGAATGAAAGATGACCCAAGCTCTCTTGGCTATGATAGAGCCAGCACTTTGAAGTAAGAAGTTAAGTGCTGAATGCGGGCTACGGACATAGACTCTACGACCATCAAGTGTCCTGATCCATCCCTTCTTAGATGCTCTTTCAACTTTCTTTCTTAGTGTGGCTAGTGATGGTGTGTTAGATAGGAACTGCTCTTTAACTTTCTTCCCAAGTTCTTTGCCACCACCACATATGTTTCCAATTAGATTGTCACCGCCACCATATAGGTATGCATAAATGAAACGCTTTGACTCATCTCTGGTGCTCAGACCCGCAGCCTTTTGATTAGCTGTGTGTATGTCACCACTTAATATCTCTTCAGTATACCCTGGGTCTTTCATATAGTGAGCCAAACATCTTAGTTCTAGACCAGATAAATCAGCACCAACAATCACCTTGCCACCTGGAACAGTAAACAATCCACGCATCTGTTGTCCATACTCCTTGTTGCTTGCAGTCACTTGCTGTAGGTTAGGGTTACTGCTAGACATACGGTGTGTGACAGTGCCCATAGTGTGTACTCTACTGTGTATTCTCTTTGTATCGTAGTTGTACTCATCAACCCAGCTACTCACTTGGCTCTGTCTTTTCTGTAGCATAAGATACCTAGCTATAATCTTAGCCTCGGGTATGTCCACATCCTTAAGAGTTGACTCATCAACCTTTGGCACACCAGTCTCAGTGAATACAGTGGGCTTCCATCCATAGTGCATAAGGTGTCTGCCTACTTGCTGTCTGCTACCTAAGTTAAGCTCTGGGTAAGACCAGTAACCATAGTTATCATCTTCATTGGTGTAGCAACCCAAGTCTACCTCTCTTTGATAGTGCTTAGTTCTCTTGCCATTCTTAAGGAACCTATTCTCAACTGCCTTCTTGCTCTGCCATACTGGTAGAGGTACAAATGTTTTGTGAACCTCCTCTTCCGCAAGCCTTAAGTCATCGTTAATCTCAGCCAATAATTGTATGGCACCGTGTAAATCAAAGTACCATCCAGTCCTCTCTTGCAACGAGCACTGCTTCTTTATCTCATACTCAAGTAGCTTTGCATCATCACTCAAATCGTGAGCCACTAGGTGTCTGTAAAGTTTAGTAGTCACCTTGGTGTCCCTTATGCAGTACTCAAGCATCTCGTCTGTAAACTTAGACCAGTCTTCATAGTCACCCTTCTCAAACCCAAGCCTCTCACCCCAAGCTGCAAGTGAGTGACCTCCCTCTAAGTTAGGCTGGTATAGCTGGCTCATCACAAGCGTGTCTTCTAGTTGGACACCACTAAAATCTACAGACATCAAGCTCTCAAGCACGGGCACATCAAATGATATACCATTGTGGAAGATCAGGCGGTCAACTTCTGACTCAAGCCAAGGCTTAAACAATCCAAGCGTAGTGTCTGAGAATGTGACAACCTCATCTGTGTCTATGTTATGCACTGCTATGCACCACACCCTTGTTGCATCTATGCCATCAGTTTCTATGTCGCAACTAAAAGTCCGCATCATTATCTCCACCGCTAGGCTCGTGTCCTTTCTCTAGTCTGCCAGTGATGCCGTTAAAGTGTGTCCATCCAGCCTCACCAGTCTGACCAGTCCTTCTCATCTTAGGCACCCGTATCCTAGTTGAGTTCCTTTCATAGTCATCCTCCGCTAGCTTATCTCTGGAGAATAGTATGTTGGTATGGCAAGCCTGGGGTATCGCACCACTACCCTTAACATCGTACTCACATATCTTATGTGGGTGACTGCCATCATCGGGCTTCCTAGTGTGTGTGCTCAGTATCACAGTGGCCCTGGTTTCTTTACACAACTTAATGAACCTATCCATAACCTCTTCGATGTTTTCGTTAGATAAATTCTTTATTGCTGTATGTAGTGGGTCAACCAGTATGACCGTGCACCCCAGTCCCTTGATAAAGTATCTTATCTTAGCAAACATTTCTTCTAAGTCTACACTACCACCGCCATCATTGTGTAGCTGTATCTTGGATGCGAATCCTATATCAACAGCGTCCTTCATAATCTTATCGACATTCAAATCATTAGGTTTAGTCAACTGCATATTCTCACCAGTGTGTACGCTGACAACTTTCCTGATCGTCTCATCAATATTGTCCTCAACCATAAAGCAACCTATCTTTTCTTTTGTGTTAGTTGAGAAATGATATATCAATTCGTTAAGTAAAGTGGTCTTACCTATAGATGTGTGTGCAATGATGGACACCAGCTCACCACGAGCTACACCACCACGCATCATCTCATTCAGATTGCCAAAGGAATCGGGCAAGGGTATCAGCTCAGTGTCCTTGTAATGAATCATAGCATTACGCATATCATCTAGCGTTGCTACTCCAGACACAATGAATGGTTTAGAATCATTCCACCACTCATCATAGAAAGCCTTGCCATCGTTGTTCATAAGATAATCGCTGGCATCCTTGTGCTTTGCCATTGTCATTATCTTACATTTGTTTGGTCCTAATATAGGGGCGCACGCTTTGGCTGCTTCCCTACCCGCCTCGTCATTATCGAATGCAAGCACCACTGTTTCAAATGAATCCAACCATTCTAGGTTGGCTTTAATATTATCCTTGCAGTTGGCACCGTTGGTTACACTCACACAAGCAAACTTGGAACCAAACATTTCATAGGCAGCCATTGCATCCAGCTCGCCCTCACATATGGTTACAAACTTTCCACCAGGCTTGAATAGATTCTGTCCAAACAAAGCGTTGTGCTTGCTAGTGTCACCACTACCAAAGAACTTCTTGTTTGACACTATCCTTGTCTTGATACCAACCATCTCACCCTTCTTGTTATGGAATGGATAGTGGTGCTTGATGATGTTACCTTTTGAATCCTTCTCAGCCTTGACCTTGTACTTCTCTAATGTCTCTGCTCTCAGCTTACGATCAGGAAGACTATAGTACTCACCTCTATACTCAGTGAGCCAGTCTTTGTCTTGGTTTGTGTGTGTCTTTTCTACTTTGTTGCTGTGCTCAGTGAACCCGTGGGTACCACAAGCAAAGCAATGTGTTTGACCATCTGAATAGACAGCTAGGTTATCCTTACTTGTGTCACCACCATTGGATGCACAGTCTGGACACTGCTCTTTCCTTAGTAATACATTCTTACTCATATCTTCCTCCCTTATAATTTAAAAGGGCAGCCATAGTGACTGCCCAAAACCTAGTAGTACATCACTAAGTTAGAAGTCAGATAAGTCTGCGTCCTCCACACCTTCCGCCTTCTGTTCAACTCTGATTGCTTCTAGATATACATAAGCATCATAGTCCCCTTTACCTTGCTTCACCTTGACAGTTACATCATCACCAAAGAGTGATAGATGGTTTACATCTTTCAACTCTCTGTCACTGTTGTATATCTGAGGTAATCCAAAGTCTACCTTACGCTTCATAGTAATCTGTGTAGCACCCTCATACTCTGAAGTCTTTAGACCTTTCTTCTCCGCAAGTTTCTTACTATCCTTATCCAATGCGATTGTCAAAGAATACTTCTCCTGTCCCTTGTAAACATCGGGCTTTGTTACTTGATTGAATACAACCTTTCCAGCTAGACTCATAGCACTCATACATAACTCCTTATACATTAACATTAAAATTAGCGCGCGCTTATATTGCGCTTGCTTCCTAGTGGGCAATCCCACTAAGGGTACACTGGAAAATAAGGAAGGAAAACCAGTGTACTCTTAGTAAGACTATTACTAACTAAGAATGTCTAGGAATGTATACTATATACATATGTATATATTTATATCCCTAGACTTCCTTAGTACTTACTTACATTAGGAGATACAAGTAAGTTTAAAGTTTAGCATATTAATCCTTGCCACTGGGTTCACTGGCAATCTTTTTTTCCTGATCAATATGTTCTCTGTGGTATTCTTTTGATTGCATATACTCCTCAACCATAAGACTTATTAGTTCTTCAGATGAGCCTTCCCAATCTTCGCCAAGCGAATCTTGTTTGTCTATCATCAGTTGCTTTAATATACCCATTACTTACCTCCCTTAGTTGGTGCTCTGTAACGACTCCAGTAGCTGTCGTGTATTCTCTTGAATCCCAAGCTGTGTATCAAAGCATACTTGAGGTCATCAATCCCATTGATATGACTTATCTTGAAATCTAAAGTTTCTTGGTAGTCATTGATAGCTTCA
>Ga0181394_1000448_pt1 | contig 18353 bp, 24 predicted proteins | sample 17SPOviralmetaG_FD_130123 | JGI IMG/M metagenome (GOLD analysis project Ga0181394, IMG submission 130123) | Marine viral communities from the oligotrophic San Pedro Time Series (SPOT) site, San Pedro Channel, CA, USA - 17 SPOT_SRF_2010-11-23 | ecosystem: Environmental > Aquatic > Marine > Strait...
AAAGAACCCCCCTTTAACTTTCTTTTTTTTTGCCCATATTCTGGCCGTTTTTTACTCTAATAATTTTTATTGTTATGTTAAAACAGAGTTAAAAAATAGTTAAGGTTTGTTAAATTAGAGCGGTTTATTGTAAATGAGTACCCCTAACGTAAAAACCGACTATTATGAATGCTATGAAACACAAAATCCACCCCGATCTAGATAACTTAAAAACTAACGTAGATGATTTAAGGCATTTAGAGGGCAATCCTCGTATAGGAGATATAGACGCGGTAGCTAAAAGCTATGATGAGTTCGGACAACGTAAGCCTATAGTAGCTACACAAGACGGGGAGGTTATAGGCGGTAACCACCAACTAGCGGCAGCTAAAAGATTAGGTTGGACACATATAGCCGTCGTATTTACAGATGACGACGAATTAAAAGCTAAAGCTTTTGCTTTAGCCGATAATAAAACTAGCGACTTAGGAACTTACGATAATGATTTACTAAGCGAAATGTTATCTAGTGTTTCTAGTGACCCAAAACTTTTAGCGGCAACAAGTTTTAAGGAAGAAGATTTATTAAATTTAAGTTACAACCCCGATGATGACATAAATAAAAGAGATTTTGTTAAAGATTTTGGTGCGCCACCGTTTACAACTTTAGACACGCGCCAAGGATATTGGCAGGACAGAAAAAGAGAATGGATAGAATTTGGAATAAAAAGTGAATTAGGACGCGAAGAAGATATGATTTTTTCAATTAAACCTAGACAATATTCAAAAAAACCAAGTGAGATAACGGGTACAAGTGTATTTGACCCGGTGTTAACGGAGTTAATGTATAAATGGTTTAGCGCTCCCGGTAGCGAAATAATAGATCCGTTTGCGGGTGGTAGTGTTAGAGGTATAGTAGCTAGTAAATTAGGTCGTAATTATACCGGTATAGATTTAGCAACAGATCAAATAGAGGAAAACAAAAAACAAGCTAAAGAATTAGTTCCTACAAATATACCTAATTGGATTAGCGGTAATAGTTTAGATGTTAAAAAACTAGCCGGCGATAAAGAGTATGACTTTTTATTTACGTGTCCGCCTTATGGGTTTTTAGAAGTTTATAGCGATGATCCTACAGATTTAAGCAATATGACAACGGCAGAATTTAACGAAACCTATGCACAAATATTAGCTAATAGCGTTAGCCTATTAAAAAATGATCGTTTCGCCGGTATTGTTATAAGCGAATATAGAGAAAAAAAGACTACGGCTTATGTAGATTTTGTAGGAACTACCGTTGAGGCTTTTAGATCTGTAGGAATGGAATACTATAATGAGTTTGTTTTAATAAATGTACCGGGTAGCGCGCCATTACGGGCAGGTAAATATTTTGAACACGGGCGTAAAGTAGCTAAAACCCACCAAAACGTTTTAATATTTGTTAAAGGAGATTATAAAAAAGCAACAGAATATTGCGGAGATGTTGTAGGCGTAGATTTAAAAGATGAAACCGAGTAAACAGTTTATAAAAGCTGACGCTATTAAATGGCTAGAAAAAAATAAAGGTTTAGGAAGTGTTGTAGCTAGTCCGCCCGATGCCGAAGAAGTTGGTTTAAATATTGATGAATGGATTAAATGGTTTCACTCCGCTATAGAAAAAACTTTACTAGCTACAAAAAAAGAAACGCCTACTATTTTTATGGTTACAGATCGTAAACACGATAAACAAGTTATAAGCAAAGCTAATATGATTTTTAAAGTAGCTTATAAACTTAATTATAAATTACAGTTTCATAAAATAGCTTTAAGACTACCTTTAGGTACACACGATATATTTCGCCCGGCCTATACTCACGTACTAGCTTTTAACACCGTTAACAACGCTAAAGACGTAAACGTTCAAGGCTCTGACGTTTTTCATAGGGGTAAAACAATTTACAAAGACGCTACGGGTATAGAGGCTGCTATAAGAATGGTTAAATACGCCGGTAGCTTTAGCGACACAATTATTAATCCCTTTAGCGGTAGTGGTACTATTTGTCATATAGCCGAAAAATACGGTTTTAATTCAATAGGGATAGAAATTTTAGAAAGTCAAATAGATCTAGCTAATAAAGTAGTAATAAAATGAGTAAAAGAGGACGCATACCAAAAAAAGCTGAACTAAAAACAGGCCATAGGGATAATAGTTTACAAGTTTTAAAGGGCGGGGCAGAATTTACAAAACCAAAACCCAAACACCAATGGCTTGCCGCTACGAAACGTAATTGGAAAAATTATTGGAATAGTGAATTAGCAAGCACCGCTCAAAGCGTAGATTTACCTGCCTTTTTTAGACTATTTCAATTTTACGATGAAGTAGACAGAGCTAACCGTATGATTTTAAAACTAGGTAATAACGGTTTACTTAGTGTAGGTAGCCAAGGGCAACCTAAAGTTAACCCGCTAATAGATCTAACTATTAAATTAGAAAGTAGTATTTTAAAACTAGAACAAGAGCTTGGCCTAACACCATTAGCGCGACAACGTTTAGGGATTGCATTCGGCGAGGCACAGGTAGGCTTTAAACAACTACAAGAATTTTTGAAAGAGGATAGGATAGAAACAATTGACCCTAGAACGTTAATGCAACAACTAGAGGAAGAATAATGTCGAAAATTAAAAATAGTGATGAGTACAACGAAAAATTTCAACTAAATAATAAAAGCGGTAAAGAATTAATAAGGTGTACGGCTTGCGGTGAATGGTTTTATCAAATAGGTAAAATTAAAATATGTTTTTGGTGCGATAATGAAGAAGAATAATTTACCGGCTACTAATGGAGCGAGGGTAGTTAAGTTTATTGAAAAGTTTTGCGTACACGGTGAGGGAGACTTTTTCGGAGAGCCTTTTATTTTAGATAATTGGCAAAAAGCTATTATATACGATCTATATGAAGTTAATGAAGATAATAGTAGAAAGTATAGGGAGGCTTTAATCGGTTTACCTAAAGGTAACGGCAAAACCGCTCTTGCCGCAGCTATCGGTTTATATGAACTTTTAGGTAGCGGGGTTACTTCGCCATTAGTAGCAGTAGCGGCAGCTAGTTATGAGCAAGCAAACTTAGTTTTTGGAACTATGAAAGTAATGTGTGAAGAAAGCGTCATACTTAAAGATATGGTCGAAACATTTGAGAACGAAATACAAGTTAAAAATTTACCGGGTAGGGCGTATAGGGTTGCCGCTAAAGCTGGTACAGCTGACGGCGGGCGTAATAGTTGTTTAATAGCAGATGAAATTCACGAATGGGCAAATATAAATCAAGAGCGCGTTCATTATGTATTATCAAACAACACCGCTAAACGTAAAGACGGTTTAGTACTTAATATTACTACGGCGGGCTACGACTTAGACAGCCTAGCCGGACGGCTATATCAAAGAGGATTAAAAAAAGAAACCGGCGAAAATGATGATCCGGAATATTATTTTAAATGGATAGGGGCTAGAGAGGGCGATGACTACGAAGACATAAAAACGTGGAAAGATGTTAACCCGGCGATACAAAATGATTGGTGGCCGTTAGAAAATCTTAACCGTAGATTTAAGAGCCTACCTATGCACGAGTTTCAAAGATACCATTTAAACCAATGGACGCGTACAGAAGAAGAAAGTTGGCTACCGGCTAGCGCTTGGGATAATTGTACGGGCGAAGTAGTGTTTAGCGATACCGCTGAAACCTTTTTAGGGGTGGATATGGCGTTACACCACGATAGTGTCGCTATAGTACACGGACAAAAAGATAAAAATAATAACATTATATTAGATAGTAAAATTTGGCACCCCGAGGATTATGACGTAATAGACATACAAGAAGTAGAGCGTTATATTTTAGATATAGTTATGAAATACAACGTAAAAGAAGTAGCGTATGACCCGCATTTTTTTGAACGGAGCGCGCAAGTTTTACTTGATAACGGCGTGCCTATGGTTAACTTTCCTCAAAGCCACGCTAGAATGGTACCGGCTTGCGGTAATGCTTTTGATTTAATTGTAAATAAAAAAGTTATACATAACGCTACGGCTACCTTTACGGATCAAGTTTTAAGCGCCGCACAAAAAGTTACAGATAGCGGTTGGCGTTTAAGTAAAGGTAGATCTAAAAGAAAAATAGACGGGGCTATAGCTTTAGTTATAATGCTAGACAGAATTACGGCACCGGCTCCATTAGAGGCTCCGGTGAGTATAATAAACTTATGATTAATAAAGATATTATGACAACACTAGCCGAAGTTATAGGGGCTAGCCTTATAATTTACGGTGTATACAATATAAACGCTAGCCTAGGTATAGTAACGGCCGGTATTTTTTTATTAGTAGGAAGTTATTTAATAAGTAGATGAGTTTTTTTAATCGTGATAATAGAAACGCAAGCCTAGGTAATTTAGCTGACCTTTTACAACTTAGGGAGGGCGGTTTATTTAATTACACGGGCGAAAAAGTGAATGAAAAAAGCGCTTTAGGTATTAGCGCGGTGTTAAGCGCTATTTCTTTAATAGCAGATAGTATAAGTATTTTACCGTTAAAAACAATAAGATACGACGGCGACAAAAAAGTATTTACTGAAAAACCACGTATTTTTGAAAAACCTAACCATAACCAAACTATATTTGAAGTTATACACCAAATTATTACAAGCTTACTAATGCACGGTAATGCTTTTTTATTAATTGATAAAGACCGACAGGGTAGGCCTATAGCTATGACCCCTATACATACCGATAGAGTTAATGTTGAAATGAACGGCGGGGTAAAGGTATACGTTATAGGATCAAAAACAAATCAAAGAACATTGACAGACGACAACATACTACATTTAAAATGGATTAGTTACCCGGGTAGCTTAGTAGGTGTTAGCCCGTTAAAAGTAAACGCTAATACTTACGGTTTAGCTTTAGCTATGGAGCGACACATATCACAATTTTACGGACAGGGCGGTACGCCTAGTAGCATATTAGAAACCGATAAAGATTTAACAAGTGAACAAGCTAAATTTTTACAAGAAAATTGGCAAGTTACACACAACAGGAACAGAAAACCGGCGGTACTTACAGGCGGTTTAAAATGGAAATCTATTAGCGCGGGAGCCGGTAGCGAATTAATAGAGGCTCGAGAACAAATAGTAAATGAAGTAGCCCGTATATTTAGAGTACCGGCGCATTTAATAAATAGTAAAGACGGCTCTAACGTATATAGTAATATAGAAAGTAACGGACTAGCTTTTATTAGGCACACGTTATTACCCTACATAAGAAGAATAGAAGACGGTTTAACTACCTTATTACCGGGTAAACAAGTTTTAAAACTAGATACCGAAGAATATGCTAGAGGAGATATGTTTAGTAGAGTTAGAACTTTTCAAGTAGCAATTTCTAGCGGTTTAATGACACCTAATGAGGCTAGAAATAAATTAGATCTAGAGGGATATGAGGGCGGAGATAAATTTTACTTAGGCCTACAGGGAGCGGCAATAGACCCTAGCATACCACCAATAGGTGAAGACGATCATAACCCAAAAAAGGATTTACTAGACCCCGATAATGTAGATACACCAACGCCGTAGTTTAGGTAATGCCCTACTCAATAATACATAACCACCCGGATTGCCCTAAAGAAAGTGGGGAAATGGGTAAAGATCAAATAGGCGGACACGCCGTAGTTAAAGATAGCGACAATAGTTTAATAGGGTGTCATAAAACACACGAAAGCGCAGAGGAACATTTAGTAGCTTTAAATATAGCTATGAGCGAAGAAAAAAGTTTAAACAATAGTATAGAAACTAGAGCTGTAGATCTAAGCGCCCCGGCATTTATGAAAAAAAATATGGAAAGAGGTTTAGATAATCTTAATAAAGCGGGTAGCGGTTTAACTTCTAAAACAATTAGGGACGCGCGTAACATTATTAACACGGGTAAAGTTAGCCCGGCTAAAGCTAGATTAATGTTTCCTTGGCACGCTAGACATTTAAGCGATCTAAAAAGAGAAAAAAGTAACCCTAACGACCCCGATACTTGGCGGGGTAGTGATGTAGCTTTTTTATTATGGGGTAGTAATCCGTGGAGTAACCCTATGCAGGCAGGCGATTGGGCTAAAAGAAAAGTAGAACAATTAAATAAAGAAGATAGAAGTTTAAGCGAACGCGCCCCTAGTGAGCCGGCTCCTAAAGAGGATCAAATTAAAGGAAGTAAAAAAAATAAAGAGGGTAGCGCTACGGGTAAAAGTAATAATATTAAATTTAATGAGCGTACGTTAAAAGCTATAAACACAATAGCCAAAGAACATAATGAAAGTGTTTCCGATATGGCTAGTTGGCGTAAATTACGCATACCTACGGCTAAAGCGGTCGTAAGGCGTGGGTTTGGTGCCTATAGTGGCTCGCATAGGCCGGGCGTTAGTAGGCAAGCGTGGGGTTTAGCAAGGCTTAAAGCTTTTAGTTATTTATTAAAAAAAGATAGACCTAAAAACTCTAAGTACGTTGGCGATAATGATTTATTACCGGAAAGCCACCCTAGGTTTAGCGGTAAAGAAGAAAAATCACAAAATTTTTATGACATAAAGCTAGACGCTATGACAGTTACGACTAAAATACTTAATAAACAAAGTAGGATTAATACCGTGAATAAAGAAACTGAAAATCGTAGCTTTACCTTAGCTAACGTAGAGATAAGAGAAAAAAATGACGGCGAGTTAACTTATAACTTTAGCGGTTATGCAAGCGTATTTGACAAGCCTTACGGCGTAAGAGATAGTAAAGGCGCTTATACGGAAACAATAAAACCCGGAGCATTTAAAAAGACACTACAAGAGCAGGACGACGTTAGGTTTTTAGTAAACCACGACGGTATTCCTTTAGCTCGTAGCTCTAGCGGTACTTTAAGTTTAGAAGAAGATGACTACGGTCTATACGTAGAGGCAGAATTAGATCCTAACAACCCTACGGTTGCCGAAGTTGCTAGCGCTATGAAACGCGGAGACTTAGATCAAATGAGTTTTGCATTCGCAGCCGTGCGTGACGATTTTAACGGCGAAGTTAGAGATGTTCAAGAAGTAAGACTATTCGACGTAAGCGTAGTTACTTACCCGGCTAACAGTTGGGCGGGAGCAAATTTACGCGGAGTAGATTTAGGAGAATATCAAAAAGAATTAGTTGAGGCTCGTAATGGAGATAGAGCTATTGAAGTTTTAGAACAGATAATTAACAAGCTAGAAAAAGAAAGCGAATTAGATATACGTTCTGAAAGTAATCCGGATATAGAAATCTTAAAAATTAAGATGAAAAGAAACGGGTTATTAAAAGACGTAACGCCGGAAGATTAACTTCCACCTTACGTATTGTAAATAACTAAAAGGATAAATTAATGAAACAATTAATAGAAGAAAGAGACGCAAAAACTCTTGAACTTAATGGTTTAGTTACTGAAATGGACGATATGGAAAAAGGCGAAGAATTAGACGGCAAAATTGTTAGATCTAACGAGCTTTTAGAAGAAATCAAAGTTTTAGACGGACAGATTAAGTCACAAGAAGAAGTGCGTAAAAACCTTAAAGAAGTAGAGGAAAGCAGAAAATCTTTAGATATTAAAGAAGAAGATATTTCTGAAACCCGCGCTGAAGTTAAGGAGCCGGATCTTTACAGAGAAGGCGGAGAGCACAATTTTATTAAAGACGCTTATAGTTCACGTAAAGGTGACTACAAAGCATCGGAAAGAATTAATTCTCACCAAGAATATGAAGCAAGAGATATTGGAACGGGAGCCTTTACCGGCTTAGTAGTTCCTCAATACTTGTTAGATATGTACGCTCCTATTGCAAGAGCAGGATCCGCGTTTTATAATGCGGCCTCCAAAGAGCAGTTGCCTCAATTCGGAAACCAAATAGAAGTTTCTAGAATTACAACAGGATCAACAACAGCTCCTCAAGCAACAGAAAACGCAGCCGTATCTGAAACAGATATTGATGACACTTTATTGACTGTACCGGTTAACACAATCGCAGGTCAACAAGATGTTTCAAGACAGGCTCTTGAAAGAGGTGGCGGAAGTGGATTCTCATTAGAGAATGTAATTTTTCAAGATCTACTTTCTGCTTATTACACTACATTAGACCAACAAATGTGGACAGGAACAGGCGCTAACGGACAGCACACAGGAATGATCCAAGTCGCGGGAATCGGAGCTATCTCTTATACAGACGCTAGCCCAACCGTAGCTGAGGCATTTCCTAAACTAGCTAACGCAGTACAAACTGTTAACTCAAACAGATTTGCACCGGCGACAGCCATTTTTATGCACCCTAGACGTTGGGGTTTCTTTACCGCAGGAGTTGACGGTAATAGTAGACCATTAGTATTACCGCAAGGTAATAACCCGGACAACGCAGTCGGCGTTGGTGAGGCTGCCGCTTACGGAAACGTAGTCGGTACTTTACTAGGCCTACCCGTTATTACAGACGCAAACGTTCAAACAAACGGTGGCGCCGGTGGTAATGAGGATCTAGTTTGGGCAATCAAAATGGACGACCTCAAAGTATTCGAGGACGGAGTTATGCAACTCAAATTTGAGGAAACTAACGCAGGTAACCTAACTACTAAAATGGTAGTTTATGGATATTCCGCGTTTGCCTCCGGTCGATACCCAGCGGGAGCAGCTTATGTTTCCGGAACAGGTTTCGTTCCACCTACTTTCTAATAATAAGTAGATAAATTAAATTGGTGTTAGTGTCCGGCAACGGACACTTACACCGTATAGAAAGAAAAAATGAGTAATAAAGAAATAATAAAAGCATTAAAAGAAGAATTAAAACATTACGAAATTTACGGAAAGGCAAAACGTGCAGAAGAAGTTAAAAAAGCTATTAAAGACTTGGGTGGTAAAATTGAAACTGCTAGTAAGAAACCTAAAACCGAAAAAAAAGTAGTAAAGAAGTAATTATGCCCAAAGGTGTAGGTTACGGTAAAACAAATAAAATGAAAGGTCGTAAGTCTAAAGGCCGTAAAGGAAAATAATTTATGGCTATAGTTAACGGGTACATAACCCAAAACGATCTCAAAACTTTTGTTGGTATACCCACGGGCGATAGCGTTGACGACGATCTATTAGATAACGCTATTAACGGAGCTAGTAGACAAATAGACGCATTTTGCGGTCGTAAGTTTTACGCGGACGCTAACGCTACCTCTAGAGAATATTTCACACGAGATTATTACAGGCTATACGTTGATGACATTTCAACTACTACCGGTCTAGTAATTAAATACGACGATAACGACGACGGTACATACGAAACAACAGTACCCGACACAGAATACAAACTTTTACCCCTTAACGGTGTAGTAGACGGTATAGAGGGGAGCCCGTTTTACATTATACAATTACTAAGTGACGGTGAATACGAATGGCCTAGAAGTGTAACTAGTAACAGGCCGTACGCAGAAGTAACCGCTAAATGGGGTTACGCGGCAACGCCGGAGCCTATAAAATACGCTTGTAAAATGCTAGCTAGTGAATTGTTTGCGATGAGAAATGCGCCTTTAGGTGTAGCGGGTGTAGGTGACTTTGGTGTAGTTAACGTACAACAAAATAGAGAAGTTACCCGTTTATTATTACCATTTAGAAAGGGTAGCGTTTTAGGTGTCGCTTAATGGCTAGTTTACAACAGATACGCGACGGTTTAAAAACAACTTTAGAAAATAATATTACAGGTTTACGGGTTTACGATATTGTTCCGGATTACTCAATTAACTTTCCGGTAGCTATTGTTTTACCTACTTCAATTACTTTTGGTTTAGCTATGCAAAGAGGAACAGATCTTTACAATTTTGATATTTTAGTAGCGGTACAACGAGGCGAAAGCCGTACGGCACAGGACGCACTAGATTTATATATTACAGGAGCCGGAAGTAGCTCTTTAAGGCAGGCTATATTTAATAATAGAACATTAGGTTTAAGCGATACCGATGCTAGTGTAACCGGGGTAAGTAATTACGCCGGTGACGTTAACCTTAACGGGATAGACGCTATCGGAGCAAACATAAGTTTAGAAGTTTATACTAAAGGAACAAGTTAATGCCGAAATTTAAAATAATAGGAACTAAACAAATAGACGATAAAGACCCCGGATCTACTATTGAGTTAACAGACTTAAACAAGATATTAACATTAACTAAGGCCGGGCATATAGAGGCCGTAACTAAAAAAGATGTAAACAAAAAAGCTAAAAAAGAAATTAAAAAAATTATAAAGGATAATAAGTAATGGCTAAATATGTATTTACGGACGGTAAGTTATTTTTAGGTGGTTACGATCTAAGCTCACATACTAACTCTGTTACTTTAGATATTACCGCCGAAGAACTTGACGCTACGACAATAAATAGCGGTGGGTTTAGGGAATTATTAGGTGGTTTAAAAGACAGTAGCCTTAACGTAGACGGTTTTTTTGAGGCCGGGGTAGAAAAACCCGACGCATTATTAGGCGCTAGCGTAGGTAATGAAATTATAGTTAGCGTAGTACCGGACGCCGGGGTAGGCAATACCGCCTACTTTTTAAAATCAAAATTATTTAGTTATAATATCTTGGGTAGCGTAGGCGACATAGCGCCTTTTACACTAAGTAAAAGTAACTCCACCGATGCAGTTGTAAGGGGTACTATACAATTAGACGGTGACATTACGGCAACGGGTAATAGCGCGGGCGTACAATTAGGAGCGGTCGGAGCTACTGAAAACCTTTATGCCGTAGTACATTGTTACGGGGTAAGCGGTACAAGTACCCCTACTATTACGTTTAAATTACAATCCGATGACAATAGCGATTTTACAAGCCCAACAGATAGAGCAACCTTTACAAGTATTACCGCTATTAATAGCGAGATCAAAAAAGTTGCAGGCGCTATAACTGATACACATTTTAGATTAAATTATACTGTTAGCGGTACTAATCCGTCTTTATCTATCCACGCGGCAATCGGCATAGCATAAACGCACAAACAGGGCATTTAAAAGCGATCTGCCGGCCGTAAATTTGTAACCTTAGTAACTTAGCCTACCTATTAAATTTAAAAAAAAACTCTAAGAAACCCAATAAAACCCGACATATTTTACCTAAGTAGTATATAATTAACTTATAAAAACAATTACTAGGGAGTAAAAATGACACTAAATAAAATAGAAACTAAAGCGGTAAAATTTATAGCTTTAGACACTAACCTAAACTCTAATACTAAAAGTATTACGCTATTAGAAGTTTTAGATCAAAACAATATAAACACAAAGCTAGTTAATACCGTAAAAGTTAGATTAGCTTTAAAACAAATAGAAAACAGTTACTAGGGAGTAATAATGAAAAATACAGGAATAAATTACGTAGTTAAATTAGTAAGCAAAGATACTAATGAAATGTTTAAAAAAGGTCAATATATGGGCGAGGGCTATTTTGAAACATTAAAACAAGTTGAATACTTTTGTAATAGAGAAGAAAGCGATAGCATAAAAGCTAAAATATTTAGTTTAGCCGAATGGAAAGAGGTATAAAATGGCGTTAAGTAGAAAATATTATGTATTGATAGCCGAGGAAATAAACGAAATGGTTAAGTTAAAAGAGGGGCAACAAAGCGCTAGCTTTACATTAGACCAATTAATGAATAATTTAGCTACGAGATTTGCAGAAGATAATGCTAATTTTGACTATAATAAATTTCTTAAAGCTTGTTTAAAATCGTAAATTAACTCCCTAGTTAATTACGTACAGAAAAACCCGGGTTTATATGTAGCCCGGGTTTTTTTAATATGTCATACTACGCTCGTTTAGATCTACAGGACTTAAAATTATTCTATAAGAAAAGGAGATAGAATTGGCAAAGTTTGTATTAAATAACGCAAGCCTAGTTTTGAATAGTGTAAACCTTTCAGATCATATAGCTAGCGTTACTTTAGATATTACGGCGGACGAAATAGAAGAAACTGCTTTCGGTCAAACTTTTAAGAGTAGATTAGGCGGTCTTAAGGACGGTACTTTAAGTATTGATTTCCAACAAGACTTCGCCTCTAGTGAAGTAGACGTAACATTGTTTCCACTTTTGGGAACTGTTACTACTTTCGTCTTAAAAGCTGACGCGGGATCTGTTAGCGCAACTAACCCTAGCTATTCCGGAAGTGTTTTGGTAAACCAACACCAACCGGTTGCTAATGGTGTAGGTGAGTTAGCAAGTTTTTCTGTTAGTTTTCCAACTAGCGGCACAATAACAAGAGCGACTTCTTAGTATGGCTACTATACAGGGGTTACACCAACTCACGCTTGTATTAGATGACAATACTAAAAAGGAAGTAACGTTAAGGCCGATAGATTTTGTAGCTTTAGAACGTAAGTTTGGACAACGTCCGGCAAGCGAATTAGAAAATCTAAGTTTTGAGGAATTAATGTATTTATGTTGGAACGCTAGTAAGCGTACCGGCGTAACCGATGATTTCGATAAATGGCTAAATACCGTCGCTACTATAGACGGTTTAGGTGGCGAAGACCCGGAGTAACCGGTGGCTATTACTTAGAACTAATAGCCGACATAAGTTTGGCCGCCGGGTTAAACCCAACAGAAGTAGCGGAGTTACCGTTACCGATGTTTTTAGCGTTACAAAATTCACTCCAAAAACGAGCGGAAGAAAATAAATAATGGCTACTATACAGAAAAAACAATCTAAAAGCGGTATAGCCGTAGACGGTTTAAACGATGTTATAAAAGGTTTAAACGGTTTAGCGGAGGGTAAAGCCGTTAAAAAAGAATTACGTGGCTACCATAAAGAAATTTCTCAACAGGTACAATCCGTAGCGCGTACAGAGGCATTAAAGCAAAGCGTAAACGGTAGACCCGTACCTAAAAGATCTAAAGGCGCTAAAGGTTACGTAGGTGGCGGTACCGATAGATTAGCTTTCTTAGACATACGTAAGACTAATAAATTTGTAAGAAACTTAGAGTTTGGTCGTAGGTATCAATTTTTAAATTTTTATAGTAGCCAACAGGGTAAAGGGGCTAATAGCGATAGAAACTTTAACGGTATCTTTTTTCCTGCTAGTGAACTTAAAAGGCGGGTATATAAAAAGTGGCAAGGCGATGTTTGGAAATCTAATGATAGTTTTCCGGAGGGCGCTAAATATTACGGGTATGTAGCGGAAAAAACTATAGCTAAAGCCGTACCTAAAATTACCGAAAACTATGCCGAAGAAATGTTTGATCTAATTAAAAAAACAATAAAGGAAAATAAATAATGGCGGGCGAGAGTACAAAGACGCTACGGTTTGAATTTTTAGCAGATACTAAAAAGTTTTTAGGCAACGTAGGTAAAGTAGGTAAAAAGTTTTCCGACGTAGGCACCCAAATGAAATCCTCCGGGGATAAAATAAATAAAGTTTTAGGGGGTATAGGCGTTGCGGCCGGAGCCGTAGCTACTAAGTCATTAGGAGCGTTTAGAGATTTTGAAACCGGTATGAACGAAGTTTTTACACTTTTACCCGGTACAACGCAAGAGGCTTTTGATCAAATAAATACCGATGTTTTAAAACTAGCTAAAGAAATAGGTAAGCTACCCGAAGATATAATACCGGCATTATACGACTCACTTTCCGCCGGTATACCACCCGACAATGTTTTTGCTTTTCTAGAAACCGCTAATAAATTAGCCGTAGGCGGTGCTACTGAATTAGGTATAGCCGTTGACGGTTTAACTACCGTAGTAAATGCTTTTGGTAGTGATGTAATTAGCGTAGGCGAGGCCTCCGATTTAATTTTTACCGCGGTTAAAGGTGGTAAAACTACGGTAGACCAATTATCAAGCGCTATGTTCAATGTAGCTCCTATTGCCGCAGCTATGGGTATTGAATTTGGAAACGTAACTGCCGCGGTTGCTACATTAACCGCCTCGGGTACACCTACTAGCGTTGCTATGACGCAAATAAAAAGTACATTATCGGAACTTTCAAAACCTACTAGCAAACTATCTAAATTATTTATGGATCTGACGGGTAAAAGTTTTACGGAATTTATAGCAAGCGGAGGAGATTTAAAAAAAGGTTTTGATATTATTAAAAAGGGTGCTGAGGCAAATAATAAACCGTTAGCGGAATATACGGGATCTGTAGAGGCCTTAGCGGTGTTACAAACTTTAACCGGTAAAGGTAGCGAAAAGTTTGCTACTGAATTAGACGCAAGCGCTAATGCTATAGGAGCAACAGATGAGGCATTTGCCCAAGGCTCTAAAGGTATAGGATTAGTTTTAGAAAAACTACAAGCTGCTTTTAGTGTTTTACAAATAGAAATTGGACAAAAATTAGCTCCAATACTTATTGAGGCTATAGATAAAATACAAGCTAAATTTAAAGAAATACAACCGGGCTTGCAGGCTTTTGTAGATAACGTAAAAAGTTTTTTTGCTAGTGATGTAGTTAGATCTACTATTAATAAATTAACTGACGCTTTTAAGGGTTTACAAAAAAGATTGGCTCCCGTAGTAGATAAAATTAGCGAGTTTTTTCAAGCTAACCCTAAAGTTGCTTTTACGGGCTTAGCGGTCGTTATAGGCGGTATTTTACTAGCTAGCGTAATATCTATAGCTAGTGCGTTTGCGGCTCTATTTAGCCCCGTTACGCTCATAATAGGTGCTATAGCAGGCCTTGCCGCGGGCTTTAGGTTTGCTTTTGATAATGTTGAGGTTTTTAGAAATTTTGTGACTAATAGTATAAATTTTTTAAAAAACTTATTTACTAATTTTATTAGCTTTTTTAAGGGCGAGGGATTTGTTAACTCATTTAATACCGGGTTAAATTTTGTAAAAGATCAATTTAATAACCTAAAAGAAGTTTTTGACGGTGTAGTTAAATTTATTAGCGGGCTTTTTAGTGGAGATGTTAATTTAGCGGTAGAGGGTTTAAAAAATATATTTAACGGCTTACTTAACTTTTTCAAAAAAAATTGGGATTTATTTGGCACGCTAAAAAATGTTTTTGTCAATGCTTTAACAAAAACTAAAGATTTTTTAGTTCCTAAATTAAAAGAATTTGGAAACAATTTTGTAGAAACTATTACAACAGTTATTAAAACCGGCGCGGGTGTTGTAATGGAGGGTGTAAAGTTTGTATTTAATAAAGTTATAGATAAAATAAACGGCTTTATAACCGACCTTAACAACGGTTTAGGTTTTAGTTTTTTTGGTATAGATATTAACCCACCCGACTTACCTAATATACCGAGATTGGCCAAAGGTGGAATTGTTAAGGAGCCGACTTTAGCTATGATAGGCGAGGCGGGTACCGAGGCAGTTATACCTCTACCCTCGGGGGTTGGCGGGGGTAATGGCCTAGGCGGTGACGTTTATAACATAAGCGTAAACGCGGGCTTAGGTACAGACGGCGCAGACGTAGGACGACAAATAATTGAACAAATAGAAAAATATAATAGACGTAATTTAAGGATAGTTTAAAATGGCGCAACCTACGGTACGCGTTAGATTAGGATTTACTCCCGATACCTTTACCCTAGACGATTTAGTTAGAGGGGTATTAGATACCGGGCAATTAGGAGGGGCTACAACCCTTACAGATGTTACAAGCGACGTTCAAAATATAGCTATAAGCCGTGGTAGATCTAAAGACCTAGATAGTTTTTTTACAGGTAGTTGTGCTATAAAATTATTAAATAACGCCCGTAAGTACGAAAATACTAATACGGCTAGCCCGTACTACCCCGGTATAGAGCCATTTATAATTATGCACGTAGACGCTACAACGGACGGCGGTAGTAATTATGAAGACCTATTTGTTGGTTTTGTAGCCGATATAAGCATTAATTATCCGGATAGTAATAACTCTTTTGCTACTTTTACAGGTTTTGACGCTTTTATGAAAATTAACAATACTGAATTAATAAACCAATCTTTTAGTAGTACAGATAGCGGTGCCTTAATAAATGAAGTTTTAAATAACAATAGCGTTAAATTTAGTACAAGTAATAGAGATATAGAAACCGGTATTAGTACAATGCAGGCTATTAGCGGGCTAACCGAGAATACTTTAAGTTTATTACAACGTATAGAACAAAGTGAAAACGGTTTACTATTTATGAGTAAAAGCGGTAAATTAACATTTAAAAACAGGCATACGACTTTTCCTAGTAGCGCTAGTAAAGTTTTTAGCGATGACGGAAGTAATATAGCTTACGTAAGCGTAGATTATATAACAGATGACAACGAAATATTTAATATAGTAAACCTTACGCGTACCGGTGGGTCTACACAAACACAGGTAGACGTTGGTAGTCAATTAAAATATTTAATACGTACCCTAACTCGTAGTAGTCTTTTAAATAATAGCGATACAGAAGTTAATTCGGCCGCACAATTTTTATTAGGTAAGTTTAAAGACGCGTTACTACGTTTTGATAATTTAGAAGTAAATGTAAATGATCTAAGCACAGGTAATCAAAATTTAGTACTAGCTAGCGAAGTCGGGGATATTGTTAGTATTGAACTAAGCCCGCCCGGTACCGGTAGCCCTAGCCAAATAACAAGTTTAGAAACTTTAGACAGTATCTCTTATAACATAACGCCCGATACTTTTAAGGTAGGTTATAAGTTAAGTAGCGCTAACCAACAAGCATTTTTGAGACTAGATAACAATTTATTTGGTATATTAGATACGGATAAATTAGGTTATTAAATGACATACAACAACGTAATAAGTATAGAAAGGATAAACTTAAAATATGGCTAATGGTTTTAAAGTATTTTCAACAGGTGAAGTTTTAACGGCCGCAGATGTTAATGATTACTTAATGGAGCAATCTATAGGTATTTTTGCAAACTCTACGGCAAGAGACGCACAAATAACAAGCCCTATAGAGGGTCAGTTTTGCTATTTAGCCGATAGCAACGTTTTACAATTTTATAACGGGTCGGCTTGGGCGTCTTTTATCGGCGAGGGAGATATTACAGGGATAACAGTAACAACAAACGCAACCGATGGTTTAAGCGGTGGTGCAACTGCAACTTCGGGAGCATTTTCGTCAACTTTAAAATTTGCACCTAATGGTTTAGCTGCGGCTACTGTAAATGTTGCTAATGATTCAATTGCAATAATTGACGCAGATGACAGTAACAATCCAAAAAAAGAAAGTATTTCTGATTTAGCAACGGCTATGGCCGACGGAACTACAATTACAGCGACAGGCGGTGTACTTAGTGCAGGTGCCGGTGGCGTTAGTTTAGGCTTAGTTATAGCTTTATCATAAGAAAGGAATAATATAAAATGGCGGAAACATTTAACACAGCAGATATAGCAATCACAAACTCCGAACAAACATTATATACAGCGCCGGCAAGTTCGGGAGCGGTATCTATAGGTTTGAGTTTAAGAGTGACTAATATCGACGGAACTAATGATGATAGTGTAACGGTTACAATTTATGAAACCGGAGGATCAACTAAAAAAGCAGAAATAGCTCATACTATGCTAGTACCTGCAGATAGTTCATTGGAGTTAATGGGTAATTCTAAAATCGTATTAGAGCAAAGCGAAGTAATTAAAATACAAGGCGTTGCGTCTTCCGGCGATTTAGAGGCCTATCTTTCAGTTTTAGAAATTACAACCTAAAGGATAAAGTATGTCAGAATACGGTTATACGGGAGCGGTACCTACGCAAAATACGGCTAAAAATTCAGGGGTTTTTCAAGTTAACGATATTATAGATTTACAAGCCGACAACGGGTGGTCTTTATCCGAATACCCCGTACAATATTTAGTTATAGCGGGCGGTGGTAGTGGTGGTAGTGGTTTTTCATTAGCCGCAGGCGGTGCCGGTGGTGCCGGGGGTTATAGAAATTCATACGCTAGCGAAGATAGTGGTGCTGGCTCCTCAACGGAAACACCTTTAACCGTAACTCCTAATACAGATATTACAATTACAATCGGTGCAGGCGGAACAGCTACTAGCAATAGTGGTAGAGGCGTAACGGGTAACGATAGCGTTTTTGGAAGTATTACTTCTGCCGGTGGTGGCGGAGGATCAAGTGCTACAAACGGTGGCGCTCGTTCAGGTGGCTCGGGCGGTGGCGCAAGCCATTATCACGGTGCAGCGTCCGGAACAGCTAACCAAGGTAAAAATGGTGGACCCGGCCTCAATGGACCCGGAATTTGTCCTAATCATTATTTAGGAACAGGTGGCGGTGGTGGTGCTAGTACTACACCGGCGAGAATGTCTTGTTCGGGTGGTGTTATTAATGGTGGTGTAGGTTTATATTCATCAATTACAGGAACTTCGGTCGGTCGTGCAGGTGGAGGTAAGGGATCCTCAAATGAT
>Ga0181394_1000451_pt1 | contig 18284 bp, 19 predicted proteins | sample 17SPOviralmetaG_FD_130123 | JGI IMG/M metagenome (GOLD analysis project Ga0181394, IMG submission 130123) | Marine viral communities from the oligotrophic San Pedro Time Series (SPOT) site, San Pedro Channel, CA, USA - 17 SPOT_SRF_2010-11-23 | ecosystem: Environmental > Aquatic > Marine > Strait...
TAATTTTATGGCTCAAAGAACTATCACCTCACCAGGTGTTGAAATAAGAGAATCGGATTTATCTCTTATCGCACCACAGAATATAGGTACAAATTTTTATATTACAGGATTTGCTCAGCAAGGACCTTTGGATGAAGTCTTAAGAATTACGACTAAGCAGGAATTAGATCAAGTTTTTGGTACTCCTACTAATTCAGCAGAAAGATATTTTTATTACTCTATAAGTGAATTACTTAATTCTCCTGGTAACATTTACGCTTCCAGACTACCTTACGGTGATGGTTCCGGTGATGGTTTTGGAGCTAAGTACTCTGCTTTGGTATATCCAGTAAGAACAGTTACCAATCCAAACGGTGGTGGCCAGTTAAGTGCGTATGATTTAACACTTAATTATACAGCAAAAGAGCAAACAGGACCTGCTCTTTCAGGGACTTCATTTACTTTTAGAAGTGGTAACGGAACACTTAGTTCTGTAGGATTTGATATCGCTGCACAAGGTACAGCTATTTACGGAGCGAGTGTTCCTGATGTAATAGTACCAATTGCTGCAATTAATTCAACAAAATCTGTAGTAGCAGCAGCTGTAGCTACCCAAATCGGATTATCTGGTACTGGTACAGGTTTAGGCACTCTTACCCCCGGAACTGGTACAGTTGACATACCATTAAATGGTTTTGTTACAGCAACTGGCTCTGCATCCTCTAAAGCAGGAGTTGTAGCCCCTTATATTGATGATGTTACTGAATCATTTACGTTCGTTGCAGAATCTAATCAAGTTGTTTCTACAAACTTAGATGTACTCTCCGGTACGTATGTACTAGGAGAGCCAACTCACTTAGAACTAACCCAAGATCAATATCTTGGTGCTTTAGAAGGTTCTGCCTATACTTGGTCGGAGACTGCAAGTGCAAAAGATGCTTTCGGAAGTGTAAGTGATATTGGCGGAGCTGGTTTAGTTGTACTTAATAAGGCTCAAACAACTATTAATAGCCAGTTTGAAGGATACTACTTAGGTATTGCTGATAATACTAACATTAACCCTGAATCTAATTTTGATTCTATTAGAGATATAAAGACAGTTGATACATCTACTGCTGCAACAAGTAGCTACGCAACAATACCACGTGGTGTATTACAGTTTAGTTTATCTGCAACTCCTAATGGTGCTGCCAATACTATATCTGAAGTAATGGAAAATCTTACAGATTATAACATTGATGGAAGAGAAGATGACGATGTTCTAAACATTGGAGTATTTAAACTCCGTAAATCGATTTTCGCTAATGAAGCATTTAAGCTGGATTATGTTGCAGAAGAGGGTATAGTAGGATCTGCTAACTATCAAAGACAACAACTTAATCCTACCGGAGGACCTAGTAATCCATTCTTCCTTGAAACACAAGATTCCATATCAAGAAACGTTGAATTATTAGTTAATCCATACATTTCAAATTACTTTAGAGGTACAGATGCTTTAGTTGATGGTAAGCCTATTAAGAAGTTGAGAGTTAACACTACGCAGTTAGAGAGTATTGATGTTAATACATCTGGAATTGATCCAGGTAAATTTACAGAGCTTAACACGCAGTTAGGTAAAGCAGAAAATCTTTATGCTGCTGGTTCTTTTGTTGATAATCAAATTACAGAGAAGGTCATAGGTGATGTACCTGCTAAATTAGATAGAGCATTAGAAGGAATAAGTAACGATGAAATATATGATATTGACGTTGTTGTAGAAGGAGGTTTAGGTACTGTTTATGCAGCAGCTTCCGCTGCTCAGACAGCATACTATGATGAGTATAATTCTAATGCAAACCTAACTGCAGCAGTTAATGGATTACGTACTAGTAATAATATAAGCGGTACTGCTGCTGAGTTAAGAAACGACTATTCTTCAATCTTTAATAAGTTTGAACAGTTCTGCTCACCACCATACTTAGGAGGTGGAAGAGGTGATTGTATCTTCGTAGCAGATGTTTTACGTCATATTCTTGTTACAGGTGAAAAGACAAAAGTTCTTGATTTTAAAGATAGAAACTTCCAAAAGGATGTTTACTGGCCGATTCGTCACCAGTTTGAGAATGAAAATACTTCATATGCAGCGGTATATGCGCAATGGCCGTTAATTTATGATAGCTATTCAGGTAGACAAGTTTACGTTCCGTTCTCAGGATTTGGTGCCGCAGCTATGGCTAGGACAGATGCTGAAACCTTCCCATGGTTTGCTCCTGCTGGATTTACTAGAGGGTTAGTTCAATTCGCTAATGATCTAGCAATTAATCCTAACCAGAAGCAAAGAGATGAACTTTACAAGGCTAACATTAACCCTGTAGCAAACTTCCCTGCTCAAGGACAAGTTATATTCGGTCAAAAGACTCTTAGTAAGAAGCCAAGTGCATTTGATAGAATTAACGTTAGGAGGTTGTTCTTAGCACTAGAAAGACCTACTAAGAAAGCTTCAAGATTCTTTGTATTTGAACAAAATTCAGAGTTTACTAGACAGAGACTTGTTAACACTTTAACCCCACTATTCGAAAGAGCTAAGAACAATGAAGGTATTTACGATTACTTAATTGTTTGCGATGAGAGAAATAACACACCAGAGGTTATCGACGCAAATGAATTAGTAGTAGATATCTACATTAAGCCGGTTAGAACTGCTGAGTTTATCTTAGTTAACTTCTACGCGACAAGAACTGACGCAAACTTCGAAGAAATCATCGGTTAATACAAAATAACAATTAAATAATATTATGGCAACTACAATTCAAGACTTCTTCGCCCGCGCCGGAGAAAAGCAATTTTCAAGGGACTTTTTATTCAGAGTTACAGATATTATCATCGAAGGTGTATCCTTCAATGGTGATACGGATTTAGTTTATGCTAAATCTGCTTCGCTACCTGGTAGAAATATTGAAAATAAAGTGGTAAACTACTACGGTCAGGCATTTAATGTTCCTGGTAAGTCTTCTTACCCAGGGTCTGAGGCTTATTCTATTACGTTCTTTCATGACGAACAAAGTGAATTAAGAACTAAGTTTGAGCAAGCTTCACGCGCTGTTTTTGACAACGAAACTTCTACAGGTCAATATGGCATGCCAGGGGACGAATCTGTTATTACATTAAAGGTTATAGATAAAGATTTGCAAGATGTTGAAACCATACAACTAGTAGGTGCATCTATTAGAGATATTAATGCAATAGATTACAATATAGCTGATGGAACCGGTGAGATCTTAAGTACAACTGTTACCTTTTCATATCATTACTACAGAAACTTTAGTTAAGGCTAGCAAAATTTGACCATAAATATATTATATGGCCGAAGAAGCTAAAACCTTTCTAGATGCGTTTAGCAACGATCCTAACTTTTTTGTATCGCATCCCTTTCTTTGGAAGGTTAGTTTAGATGCTGGAAATGTTACAGGTGCTATTAATTCTGCACTTAGTAAAGCTGGTGAAAAGTGGGACGCTTCTGTTTTTCCGGATAGATTAACAAGCGACGGTGCTTTATTAGTTGCGAGGTCGGTAAATTTACCACAAGAATCTAGTGAGTTTACACCTATTGGAGTTGATAACCGCGGGGGATTCTTACCTGGATATGGATTAGTTCAAAGAACAGACTTCCTATCTAGATCTTTTAGTTTAAATATTTTAGAAACTGGTAGTGATTTAGAGCACTTTTTCTTTAGACCGTGGCTTATAGCGCTAGGTATTGACGGATTAACAAATTTTAATTTAAAATGTGATATTACAGTGCAGCAATTTAATAACGATGGTACAGCACGTAAAAAATATGTATTCGAAAAAGCTTTTCCTACCGCGGTCGAAGGGTATAATTTAAATTACAATGATGGAGAATTTATTGAAAAATCTATTACTTTCGCTTGTAATAATTATAAAAACAAGTAATTAATGTATGTTGGGGTTAGTTCTACCTAATTCTAAATCAGTTCTTCTTAAAAAATATACATTTGAGAACTGTAAAGAGCTTCATGGTATACAGAATAATAAAGAAGCAGTAATAAGTTATTTTAATAATCTCTTTATTACTCCAAATTTAAATATAATTGAAAAATTTTACTGCCTTTTGCATCTAAGAGACTTATGCATTGGTAATATTATAGAGTCAAGGGACTTTAATTTTGATATAATTTTGTTACAAGATGAAATTCAAGAAATAGAGGATATTAAGAGGATAATAACGTTTGAAGATAATAGTATAACTCTTAATTATCCTAAAGATTTTTCATATACCACCTTACATGAGGATAGTTTTATAGAGTCAATAACTTTAGATGGTGAGACTATAGATTATAGCGAGTTGAATATAGAAAATCAAAATTTAATTTTTAATTATATTCCAGCGACTGTAAAAACGGAGATTAATAGTTTTTATAAACAACATATTAAAAAGCTTAAGATAGAGTTTTTAATTAAAGGTAAGATCTCTAGTATAGATTTAACTAACGAACAAATAATTGACTTTTTAACAGGTATACTAATACCTATAGATGAAAAAATATATAGAGATTATGTTTTTATTTTAAGTGAACGAATAAATGATGTTGGATTCCTACAACAATGCACATTCTTAGATATAAAAGACTATATGGATCTCTATGTTAAAGAGTCAGAGGATAGGCAAGCGAAGTTGAATAATAAAAATTAGTAATAAATACTCTTATGTCACAAATCTCTAATAATCTTCTCGATAAGTTAAAGTCAGTAGAAGAAAATATAAAATTAAAAACTATAACAGGTAAGGTTGATTTAAAAGTATTAACTCTAAAACAGCAAAAAGATTTACTTAGTACAGCAGTAACAGGGTTAAAAGGTGCAATATCGTTTAACAAAGTTTTAAATAATATTATTTTAGATAACGCTGATACAGAAGAAATATATACCGTTGATAGATCAAAGATAGCTTTATATTTAAGAAGACAGTCGCTAGGAAGTAAGGTTAAGATTGGAGAAGATACATGCGATATTGATGACTATATTAGTAGAATTGATGAAGTTAAAAAAGATTTTAAAGTAGAAGAAGAAGTTACAGAGGGTAAAGTTACGCTTAAACTAAAGGTACCTACTCTTAAAGAGGAAAATGCTATTATTAATAGATGCTTAATAGAATTAGGAAAAAATAAAGATGATGAAAAAGTAGATGAAGCTTTTGGAGTTATTTATTTGTATGAATTAATAAAGTATATCGAATCAGTAGGTGTAGGAGAAGAAGTAGTTTTATTTGACGATCTTAAAGTAGCAGAAAGAGTTAGTGTAGTTGAAAATCTCCCGCTAGCGGTATATAAACAGCTCTCTACCTTTTTTAAAGCTATTACATCCTACGGAAACGAAGTACTCACCTTTGAAGAAAAAACTATAGCTATAGATCCGACCTTTTTTGACATTGTCAATTAAATATATTAAATGGAAGGAGATATTCTTAGTAAGTTATTAGGGTTATTAGGAAATAACATAGATTCAGGAAGCGGGGATTCTGATTCTGGAAAGGTGCCGCCAAGTGTTATAGCATCTGATGCATCGACTTTCAATAGAAAAAAAGACGTAAAGGGAACCTTATCCCCAAACGAAAGGAAGAGGACACAAAGCGTCGCTGAGATTTTTGCTAATGTTTTCATTAGAAAAGAAAGAAAACAAGAACCTGATAAAGCTTTAAAAACAAAGTTATCTGAAAAGGAGACACCAGCTGGTGCAGCCCTTGGAATAACAAAAGACGGTAAGGATAAAGAGAAAAAAGCAGGTGGGGGGTTAATGGGCTTCTTTAAAGGAGCAAAAGGAGCTGCGGCGGGAATCCTGGCAGCTGCTGCAGCACTAGCTTTGCTTGTAGGTGTAGGTCCAATACCAGGCGTGCTTCAAAACATGTCTAAAATAAATTTCGGCGATATAGCTAAGGCATTAATAATTCTGGCTGGGATCGCCTATACAGGTGATAAAATGAAAGAAGGCTCCTTCGGATTAATCGCCGGTGCCGCAGCGTTAGCTATTTTAGCTGGAATTCCAGGATTAACAAAGGGTGCACTGCACGGATTTCAGGATATAGCATGGAGCAGTGTCGCTAAAGGGGCGGTAATTCTCATAGGTATTGGTATAGCAGGTAAACTGATGGGAATAGGAGCCTTAGGACTACTCGCTGGTGGCGCAGCGTTAGCTATTTTAGCTGGAATTCCTGGTGTATCAAAGGGTGCACTGCACGGATTTCAGGATTTAGAATGGGGTACAATAGGTAAAGCGCTAGTTACTCTCTTAGGTCTTGGTGTAATAGGTACGCTGTTGGGGATTGCAACCCCTTTTATATTTCTGGGAGCTTTGGCTATACTTGCGTTGGGAGTTGCACTTATACCTCTCGCATACGCAATGGGACTTTTCGGTGAAGCCGTCGGTAAAATGGCGCCAGCTATAGAAGCGACTAGTAAAGTAATGGACTCATTCGGAGGTATATTTACTAAGGTATTTAATGGTATAGCTAAAGTAATAAAATCTACAGCTACACCCATGCGTGAGTTTAATAAAATTTTAAAGCAATTAACTGAAATGGATGGTGGCAATCTGGCTGGCATTGGAGCAGGACTCGGGGCGATTGGACTTGGGATGGCTGGAATGTCCGCCGGTAATTTAGGTGCTAATATTGCGGATGGTATAGGTGGATTATTTGGTGCCGATAGTCCTATTGAAAAATTAATACAACTCGGCGCCGTAGCCGGTGATATTAATTTACTTGGTGAATCGTTTGATAGTGTAATCGCTGGGTTCGAAAAGTTTATTAATTACTTAGATGGTGTTGATGTTGATAATATAGGAGAAATAGGTTATGCTATTAAGAGTTTAGCTTATGGATTTATGTTTTTAGCAGGCGGTAATATATTATCTAGCGTATTTGAGGGTCTTAGTAAATTATTCGGAGGTGATAGTCCAATCGAAAAATTAACAAAACTAGGCCTCGTTGCTGGCGATATAAACAAGCTTGGTGATTCTATTAAAGATCTAAAAAACGTCGAGCTTGATGAGATTAAAATTTCTGACGGAGTTTTTGACCGTATTCACAGTCTTACAGCTGCAATTTATAAATTAGTTGCAGCGCAAACAGAATCAGTTAAACTATTTGGACGAATGAACAAATCTGCTATGATTGCTAAATTATTTGGATTTAATCTAGATAATACTACAAAGACTACTACTCGTAATACGTCTGGTGTAAATGCTGGAGCAGGTTTTAAATCTGCCTCTGGTGAAAATAATCAGGTATCCTTTAAACCGAAAAAAATGAGCGGAGATGAAATTTCAACCCCTAAAAATAATTCTTTAGAAGCGTTAACAAATGTTGTAAAAATCTTAAAAAGTCAATTAGATACAATAATTTCATTTAGTAGTGCAACGTCTACTAATACAGGTAAAACAGTAGAAGCTGTAAAAAATATAAAAGTTGGTAACAATGCGGTAGTACCTCTTCCTAGTAGCTCATCAGGGGGTAGTGGAAGTAGTAATGAAACTGTTTTAGATGCTAGAGTAGATTATTCTTTATCACCCTATAGTCTAAACGTACCTACTCCATAGATATAAATATAAGTGTTATGAAGGATATAGTTGCAAAAGGAGCTTGGACCACTGTACCGAAAAATTCGAAACTAAGAGCGGAGACTCCAACGGTAAGAGTTACGCCCTACGCATTACGAGCAACACAAATAACACAAGCAATTAAAGGCTTTACATCTGTAGTAAAGGGCGATGTCAAACAATTCTACAATAATTTATACAAAGTAGACGGTGTGAAAGAGACTTATAAATTTCCTTATTTCGATAATGATTTTAGAAATTTTAGTAACGAGTTTAGTGATACTTTATCAAAAGTAACTGATAGGGGAACAACATCATTAGGTGACATTGCAAAGGATTTAGGTGATGAACTAGTTGGTGGCGTTGGAAAAATAAAAGAACTCTTCAGCTCCATCAATGATGGTAATAAGAAGGAGGGCGATATTACTGCTGGAACCTATATTGAATCGCCAAAATTTTACCAATTTGATAATAATGACGAACCAGTAAAATTTTCATTTCCTTTGCTAAATACTATAGATAGTCAATCCGTCTCCGACAACCTGGCGTTTATAAAAGAATTTACTAAACTTAATAGACCAGAAAGAAAAGACGCTATAACGATGACCTTCCCTCATATTTATAGGGTAAATGTAAAGGGGTTAAGGTATATAAGATGGGCCTTTTGTAATAATTTAAGTTTTAGCATGGTTGGTCAACGAAGAATGGTAGGTGGAAGCATTGTACCAGAAGCTTATTTTTGTAGTATGTCATTTAAATCGCTTACAGTTGAAGTATCTAACTTTCTAGATGAAGCCTTTCAAACCAATGCTGCCGGTGCTAAATACGATTCATCTGGTAACTTTATTTCCGGTGTAAAAGATTTTGGTGGCGACCTTCTTGATCGCGGGGGAGATGTTTTCGGCGCGATTGGAAGGTTTTTTAGATAATTAAAACAAATTTATAAAATATGAAATCGATTACTGGAAAATTAGGAAAATATCAAGATGATGTATCAGCATTATCTGATTTAGATATTGTTGATTATGAAAGAATTTTTAAAGTGCATACTGCTTCAGTTGAAGATAAGCAGTTTTACTTTTATAATATTTTAAACAAAATAGTATTCCCTGTAAATATAAATGATAGTATTTTAGGCTTATATACTGCTAAATCTAAAGAGCCTTTAACTACAACATCGTTTAGGTTGTATGGTGATATAAAGAGCTGGTGGATGATATATCTTTTAAATCCTAAAATTCTTAAAACGCAATTTTTCGTAGAAGGTGGTCAACAATTACAATACATACTACCGGAATTTAGAAGTTTAATTTACTCTGAAATAACTAACACAACTGTATTCGACAACCAACACTTTTAATGGCTGAGATATTTCCAATAAATGGAGCACCTTATGAATGTGAGTTTCAACTTAAAGACGATAAAGGTGAAGTTAAGTCTGATTTTACTAAATCAGCTATCAAATATCTTGACTTGAGTGAAAATCTTTTAGAGCCCTTTACAGATGGTTTAATTGCTATTAATAATCCATATGATTTTATAGATAATTCTTTATTAACCAGAGGGGATGGTAGAGATCAATTTACCTTTTCCTTAAAACCTGAAGATGGAGAAGAAGATTCTAAATTGGAATATAATTTTGTTTTAGATAAAGAGCATAATAGTGTAGCTAAAATAGATAGAGCTGGTAACTATAAAGCCTATACACTTTTAGATTCAAATTATTTTAAATTAAATGAAAAAATACCTTACGGTAAGAGATATAGAGGACCGGTTGGTGATATAATAAAATCGATTTTAAAGGAGATTATTGATGAGGATATAGTAGATGAAGAAAATTTTGAGCCAGGTGATAATGTAATTGATATATTTCCGGAGCATATTATACCACCTGATTCTTTTAGATATACTGACTTATTAAAATATCTTCTACAAATAAATTATAAAAAGGAAAAGGGGCTACAAGTAAGATCCTTTTTAAAATTTGATAGGAAAAGTAGAAAATATACATTAAAAACTCTATCTAAGATTTTTGAAAAGAACAAAGAAAATATAATGGAAGGATTTGCTGCTAATGATTTAGTGGATGAAGTATCATCGAATAAAAATAACCCACCACCTGATGCAGATGTTAATCCCTACTTAACGCAACTTCCGCAAACTAACTTTACAACTCCCATGCTTAATTTTAGTAATGAGTTTTTTATGAACTATAAAGCTGTTGGTTATGATCCGATTTTGGGGGAACATAATATACGTGAAAAGAGAATTAAAGACATTAAAAAATTATGGGAGAAAAATTTTGTTGAAGTTTTTAAAAGTGAAGGTGGAAAACCTAAGGCTTTTCTACCCCTCAACAAACAAAAGAAAGAAAATTTATTTAGAACTATAAGCACTCCATTTAGTGTGGAAAAGTCAGCTAATATAGCTGAAGCAGAAATGTCATCTAACTTGATATTTTATAATTTATGTTTATCTATTAATGTGGTAGGTGATTCAAAGCGAGAAGCGGGTAAATTTATAGATATATTTAGAACTGCTGAACAGGTAGGTTCAGATAAAAAATTATTAGGAAGATGGTTAGTTACTAAAACTAGGCATAGATTTTTTGGCGATAGATATCAAAATTATCTAGAATGTGTTAAAACGTACGTAGGACCTGACAGTAAAATAGAAGATGATATAGATTGATGGATACCGAAATTACAAAGAAAGTAGAATTGCTTAGAGCTCTTTTAAGAACAAAAGATCAGTTCGATGAATTAATTGATACTGGAGCAAATGAAGAGTTTACTGATAAAGATAAAGAATTCATGGAAGAATTCAAAAAGATTTATTATTCTGGATTAGAGCAATTGGAAAAATTCATTAATAAGATAGACGAAGAGGGTAAAGAGATTAGTATAGAGTCTATAGAATACTATAAAAATTTACTTTTTAACGGCCCTTTAGCTGGTAACTATGTATCGTTAACAAGACCTCCTGAGGGAGTGAAAAATTTCTTCAAAGATACTACTGATGATTTAGGAACTAACGGAAATACAGCTGCAGACAATAACTCCATTCCTCTATGGTCAACTAATATTGTTGCGTTTAATAATACGGTAGCTTCCAATAATAAGTCAACAGATTTTATTAACGATTTAATAGCAACAGCTAGTAAACAAACAGCTATAACTACTAAAGAATGCTCTGAGTACTTATATAATACTGATAATACTAAACCATTTATAGATAAAAGACAGGACGAAAGAGTGTCCATGGAGGGTGAAGATGGATTTAATACAGAATCGCATGGTTGTTATTGCGTGAAGGATGTTGAGTTTAGAAAGGTAGCAGAGGAAATAACGGAAGATATTTTTGATAAGGTTGAAGAGTATCTCGGGGAAAGTGATTTTGCAGTATTTACCTTTAAAAAGCTTTCTAGTTATTTCGGTGAGGATAATAAAGCAAAATCTTTTAATGCTAAAGTAAAGAGAAAGTTGCAGTTTATGCAACGTTCATACGACGAAAAAGGTATTGAAAAAATTGAGATTAAGGACACTAATATTGAAACAGATCTATTTGGTAATCAATTTGATTCAGCTGATAGAAGAGAATTTACGTTTAAAATAAGTGGAGAAAAGGATAAGATCTTTAATCCTAATACTATTGAGGGTCAGCTGGGAAGTGGTGATGAAGTAAAAGAAGATCCTATTGCAGACTAGATATCAATAGTTTTATCATCTGCCTTATCTATAAAAGCATTCATAATATCTTCACGAGTCATAAGTACTTTTGTCTGATTATCGGTTAGATTTATTCTCTCTTTCGACTCAACATCCATCTGCTTTACTTCTTTTTGTGTTTCGTTTCGTTCCTTTGCTGTATGAAGTTTGTTAAGAGTTTCAATAGCTGATGAGGAAGCTTTAATTAATTCGGCCATAGCCGCGACATCTCTATTTTCAGGGGCTGAACTAATATAGTCATTTACATTATCCACTATATTAAGAGACTTATTTATAAGTTTACTACTTTTCTTAATTAAAAACTCTTCTAATTTTTCTGGATCTACTATTTCGTCTTCTATTGCACTAACGACTTTTTTATTACCTTTCAATTGAGTAATAATATCGTTTACTGCATCATTAAGATCGTCAGACATATACCTATATATTTATTCTTACCACTTGATTTAAATATAATTTAATCTATACTAGGTATATATGATTTTGAAATTTGAAAAAACTCACGTTGACGCTATTTTACCTGTAAAGAATCATAATAACGATACAGGAATGGATGTCACCTCTATTCAAGATGTTACTATACCAGCTCGCGGTTCTGCTATTGTTGATGTCGGTCTAAAGTTTGCTTATATTGAATCTGGGTTTTGGGTTAAGGTTGAGGGTCGCTCTGGTCTTGGATTTAAGCATGGTATTATACCTCATCCAGGTATCATTGATGAGGGATATCGCGGGGATGCCGGTATTAAGCTCTATAATCTAACAGATGTAGACTATAATGTTAAAGCTGGAGAGCGTATAGCTCAGTTCGTTGTATACGCTAATTATCCAGTAGAGGTGAGTGAAGGTACTGTAGTTGATTCAGAGCGTGGAGATAAAGGCTTTGGTAGCTCTGGTCGCTAGCTTTAAGGAGGTTATTTTATTGCATTTTAATGGATGTATATTATAATAATTCTATGGAGTATGCATATATTGATACTGTTGTAAATAACGAGAAAAAAGGTGATGGTGCGCTTTTTTATATTCAGATTAGTTCTGATGATGGCAGGCATTTTCTCTTTACTGAGCATGAATTAAAGAGAGCAGAAGCTCGTGCTAAAAAGAATCCTGAGGACATTAAAGCGCGTGATATAACCTTTATTAAAGATCATTAGTATATATAATAAGTTATGGTAGATTTCGATAAAATTTGGGTAGAGAAGTACAGACCGGTAACGTTAGACGATCTAATTCTTGATGAGAGCTCTCTTAGAGTTGTTAGTCAGTTTAAAGATGAGATTCCTAATCTATTGTTTGTGGGCAGTCCTGGAACTGGTAAGACTACTCTCGCTCGTATTATTGTTAATGATATTCTAGGATGTAACTATCTATATATTAATGCTTCTGATGAGTCTGGAATTGATACTATTCGTCATAATATTACTAACTTTGCTCAAACTAAGTCATTCGACGGTGGTATTAAAGTAGTAGTTCTAGATGAGGCTGATGGACTTACACCTCAGGCACAGGCTGCGTTACGTAATACAATGGAGTCATTTGCTAAGTATTGTAGATTTATACTTACTGCAAATTACAAGCATAAGATTATTCCAGCTTTACAATCACGATGCCAGTCTTTAGATCTTAAGCCTGTAATAGAACAAGCAGTTAAAAGGTGTTATAATATATTACAGCAAGAAAAGGTAAATATAAGTGATGAGCAAAAGAAAAAATTCGTACAGCTGGTTAAGAGATTCTTCCCGGATCTCAGGAAAACGATCAACGAAATACAAAAAGCAGTTGTTGATTCAGAGTTGTGTATTAGTAACTCTGGGACTGATAACGAGCTGCTGGAAAAAATATACCAAGGAGTAAGTACTGATACTCTAAAACTAAGAAAGTATCTAATTGAAAATGAGGATCGTTTTCAGGGCGATTACGATACTTTATTAGGTACTTTTCTTGATCATATCTATCTTAAACAAATAGATGATATGAAAAAGAAAGAGATGATAGCCATTATAGCTGATCATCTCTACAAGAGCGCGTTTGTCGTAGATAAAGAAATTAACGCGTTCGCTTGTTTTATAAGCTTAGAAAAGTGTTACCACCAGTCTTGAATCTCTTATTTAAGCGTTCATAGTAAACTCTGGTCGTCCATGAGAACCGATTAGATCACCAAGCTTTTTCTTTACTGCTTCGTGTTCAGGTGTAACATCCTCATCATCGATGCCAGCGAATTCAATAGTTCTAAGATTACCTTTAACAATGCCAGGAATATCTGTATCAGCAGTTTTAGTTATAAACCCAAGATCGAAGAGCTCTCCTCCAAATGCAACTTCAACTATTTCTGAGTTAACTTGATCTGGCTGTACCGATAGAATCTCCAATTGTCCCGCTTTATCAAGCTCATCTAATTTAGCTCTGAACGGTTCATCCTGACGTTCAGCTTGCTCAGGTTCTTGAGCTGCAGCTTGTTGTGCTGGTTCAGCGGCAGGTTGCTTAGGTTTAGCTTCAGGAGCCATTTTACCACCGAAATTACCAGCCACATTTTTAATCCTATCCAATATACCTTCTCCATATATGCTTCTATATGCTTCAGCGAGCATCTCCTCATCTCTCCTTTTACCGTATGTAGATTTTTTTTCACTTAACCCCGTTAAATATTTACCTTCTGTAGACTTAGCATCACCCTTTGAAGGTATTTTAGTGTTAGTCTTAGGTAAAGACCTTTCGGTATTGCTAAGTTCTCCGTTACCCCTATCTGTTTTATTTTGAATACTATCGTTATATTCTTCTGCTTCTTCTGGCTTAATAGTAACTCTGTCTTTACGTCTCATTGCATCTGGAATAGGTGGTAAGTTAGGAGCGTATTGAACTGGCTGTCCTAAACTATCAGGTATTGAGCAATAATGAGTCATACGTCCACCACCATTATCAAGTGCAATATTAAGAACTACATCTAGTGAAGAGGTATCAGAATTGGCAGGGTAACGAGCAGGGCTCGTATCTTTTATACCTACTACACGTACATGTAATCCGGAATCTATCATTTGGTCTAATAGCTCATGCACGTTACTACCTAAACTCTTATATTCCTCAGTTGATTTAAAGTTATCATTAAACTTAAAAACATCACCTACGAGAAATCCACCTCGCTCAAAACGTCTCATGTAACTTTCAAAAAGATTAACAAACTTCTTTACTTTTGCCATACAATTATTTATGCAATATAATAAATAATAATATGGAATTTAACAATTTAGTTGACTCTATACTTAATAACCTTAATGAAGGCTGGGAGAAGGGTACATCAAAAGCACCTAAGGGTAAATCATATGATATGTCTAGAGGTGGAGCTCCGAGTAATGTAGACGCTGCCAGTGATGGATCAGGCGGTAGATATAGACGAACCCGACCACCTAGTGCTAGAATTAAGAAGAAACACAGTGAGATGGAAGAATCTCAAGAGATCAAAGTAGGATCGATGGTTATTACCAACTACAATGAAGTAGTTATTATAGACGAGATAGATACTGATTCTGATATGAGAGGTAGACCAGTCTATGGGGGTAAAGATAGAGACGGAGGCGAACATATTCTTTATCCAAATGAAATCTATGTTGTATTACCAGAAGAAGATGCTGAATATAGAGGGCGTAAAGTTACACTTAACAAGCCAACTCGTGGTGATGTTAAAAAGTTTAAAGTGTACGTTAAGGACCCTAAAACCGGTAATGTTAAGAAGGTTAACTTCGGTCATGGTGGTACATCGGCTAAACGTAAGGGTGAGAAGACCATGAAAATTCGTAAGAGTAATCCTAAAGCTCGTAAGTCTTTCAGAGCTAGACATAATTGTGATAATCCAGGACCTAAAACAAAAGCAAGGTATTGGTCGTGTAAGAAGTGGTAATGAATACTTTTAAACAATATTTTACAGAAAGTTTGTGGAAGAACATTAACGCTAAGAAAAAGCGTGGTGGTAAGAGTGCACGTAAAGGTAGTAAGGCGTATAAAGCAGCTAAAAAGGCTGGTGATAAGCTTAATAAGACAAAGCACTCTGATGAGGAAGATGCAGAAAGCAGTCCTGGAAGAGTTAAGCGTGCTGGAGCTAGCTGTAAAGGGTCAGTAACAGAGCTTCGTAAGAGAGCTAAGAAGTATGGAGGTGAAAAAGGTAAGATGTATCATTGGTGTGCTAATATGAAGGGTGGTAAGAAGAAGTCTGAGAGTGAAGAGGGTGAGCATCCAGGTTACGCTGATACAACCTGGTCAGATGTAGATGGTAAGACTACTGTTACAATGCAGGATGTAGAAGATAAGTTAACAGAATTAAAAGCGCCTGTTATATCTATACCAGTAGAAGATATTAAACATTTAGATATACACACACGACATAAGCCCAACAAGACTCCGGAGCAAGTAAAGTCAACATATGATAGAGCTATGAAAGCTGATTTAAAGTATCCTATTATTATTACAAATTATAATGGCAAATACGATATGATATTAGATGGCAACCATAGACTGCATAAAGCGATTGAGACGGGAGAGAATAATATACGAGCTAGAGTATTAGATCTATCGAAAACTCCTGATTGGTTAGGTGTATTTGGTTATGAAAATGAAGAGGATGCTGAGAAGAAGGTATCTAAGACTCGCGCTAAGTGTCAAGCTAAAGCTAAGCGTAAGTATGATGTATGGCCATCAGCTTATGCATCCGGGTACGTTCAGAAATGTGTAAATCGTGGAGGTAACATAAAATGACCCAAAAACAGCTATTAGAAAATTTAAGAGATTGGTTTAAAACCCGTACTGATAAGAGGACTGGTAAAAAATTTAAAGGTTGGGTTAACTGCAAGACAGGTGGCCCTTGTGGTAGAAAGAAAGCCGGTAAGAAAGGTTCTTCATATCCTGCATGTAGACCAACTCACGCGGCATGTAAAAAGATTAAAGGTAAAAAATATAAGAAAAGAGGTCCTAAGAGGCAGCAGTGGAAAAAGAAGTAGCCATTAAATATATACATGGCTCTAATAAAGATAGATACCGTATCAGTAAGTAAGGCTGATGACAATGCTATTAAGCAAAACTACCTTTATAAAGATCTATTTCTTGATGTAAGTAACTCATACTCCTATAACGCTCAACTTAATAGAAAGGAAGAGCTAAAAGATGTAGCTGGGTTATATGATATAGAGGCTATTAAAAATAGTATCGCTAATGCTCTTTTAACATCTCCTGGAGAAAAAATATTAAATCCGAGATTTGGTGTTGATTTAAGAAGGTATATATTTGAACCTATAGACGAGTTTACAGCAGAAGATATAGAAGAAGATATAGAGGATAATTTACCTACCTTTGAACCAAGAATAGAGTTAGAAAAGGTTGAGGTTGAGGGTCTAGAAGATGAGCAACAATACAATATTCAATTACAAATAAACGTACCATCGCTAAATGTATACGGTCTTTCACTTAGATCGGTATTAAATAGTAATGGATATAACTTCATTTAAAAATTATGGCTGATAAAAATAACGATTTTCTAGATTTTAATTTACCGCAAGACGCTTACGCTGCTTTTGATGCAGTTAGTTTAAAGGATTTTATTGTAAAACGATTAAATGAAAATGAAAAGTTTACTGATCAAAATTTTGAAGGTAGTAATTTAGCTGCAATTATAGATATAGTAGCGTATTCCTATCATGTTTTATTATTCTATCTAAACAATACTGCTACGGAAGTTTCATTTGATCAAGCTACGTTATACGAAAACATGAATAAGATAGTCAAAACTATTGGCTACAAACCGTCAGGTAAACAAACTTCTTTAGCTTCCATTAACGCAACTGCTGCCGCTAGCTTAACAACTGGTAATTATACAATTAAAAAGTATTCTTACTTTTTAGTAGATAACATACAGTATACTACTAATACAGATTATAGCTTTACTATATCAGGGATCCGTTGGTGAATATCCAGATTACACAGCACAAGGAAGTGAGTTTGAAACTTTAAATATAGTTGTAGATAATGTATTAGATAGTAATGATAGTAGATTTATAGCCGATAATACTATCAGCGTATATGTTAAGGAAGTTGAATCTGGATTATATTACGAATATAAGGAAGTTGATAGTCTTTATATTGCTGATAAAAATGAAAGGGTTTTTGAAAAGAGACTTAATGAAAATGGTCACTTTGTTATTAAGTTTGGTGATGGTGTCTCGGGTAAAAAGTTAACACTAGGTAGTATTGTATCGGTAAATTATATTTTATCTGACAATCAACGCGGTATTATAAGTAAGAACGCTATTAACGGTGATAAGTTATTTGTTTATGATAGTTCACGTCAAAGGAAGATTTTTAATGATACCTATACCAATAAAGATTCTACTGTTTTTATAAACACAGCTAATAGTTCACTGCTTACGTTTAATAATCCTAATAATTCCTCTCCGGTAGTTGAGGAAGAGACAGTAGAACAAATAAGAAGAAACGCTCCTAGTGTGTTTAACTCTCAATTAAGACTAGTCTCTACTCAAGACTATGAATCCTTTATGAATAAAAGTTTCAATAACATAATTATTGATGCAAGAGTGGTAAATAACCAGTCGTTTATAAATGAATATATTCAGTACTTTTACAATATATGCGTTGATCCGGATAAGTCAAATAGAGTCCTAATAAATCAAATAAATTTTGCAGATAGTTGTGATTTTAATAACGTTAACATATTTACGGTTCCAAGATTTACTTTAGCTAATGATGGTGATTATCCAGAATTTTTAAGTAACTCTCTTAAAAATCTTATTATTGATAATGCTAATGAAAAGAAGAGTCTCTCACAAGAAGTAGTTCCAAGAGATCCAATATATATGGCATTCGATTTAGGTATTTCTAATCAAAGTGACTTAGTTCCAGAAATTAGCCAAGATACAACTCTTGTTGTTGTAAGAGAAGCTAGAAATAAGATAAACAGTGAGAGGCTTAAGTCTCTGGTAAGCACCGCTA
>Ga0181394_1000452_pt1 | contig 18274 bp, 11 predicted proteins | sample 17SPOviralmetaG_FD_130123 | JGI IMG/M metagenome (GOLD analysis project Ga0181394, IMG submission 130123) | Marine viral communities from the oligotrophic San Pedro Time Series (SPOT) site, San Pedro Channel, CA, USA - 17 SPOT_SRF_2010-11-23 | ecosystem: Environmental > Aquatic > Marine > Strait...
ATTGATTTTTAGATTTCGCGGTGATTTGAAGTAAAAATTGAAAAATGTCTTCTATCGTTATTCCACCATCAACAAAAAATCTTGTAAGAGAATTCCAACAAACATATCTATTGGACCAAATCACACACGAACAAGAACTTCGTAAGCGACTCAAAGAAGAGATAGATATCTGTGATAAACTCACAGAGAACTATGCCAAGTTCTTGGAAACAAAAGAGGCAACTGAGATAGCATTTAACAATGAAGATAAAGATGAAACATATCACGAGAGAGTTGTAAAATCATTTATGATTCTACAAAAAAATCCAAAGCACTACTTCCAATACAAACACAATATGGAAAAGAATTTGAAAAAATGTATTCACAGTGAAAAGTTCTTCCGTTATGTGTATAACCACAATCTGTCAAAAGCAAAGGAATATCACGATAAGATATCCAACTACTGGAATGAAGAACTGGAAACAGTGATGGAGGAATCCAGAAATGGTAGGGGTGTAAAACTACTACTCACTACAAAGAAACCTGAATGTAAAATGGTGAATGAAGCAGATGGTGAAGAGTATAGTAAGAATGATGATGCTGTAAGGCAGTTAGGTGATAAGATGAAAGAAGAATATGAAACGAGACAGATGTGCCTCAAATATGTAACTATGATACTTGAGAAAAGTATCCTATACCAATCAGGTGTAGATGTATAAATCGCGAAATCGCAAATGCCGCACATTTTAGAGTTGAATATTTTTTTAGTTTATGGAGGTTGAAAATATGCGGAAAACGCGCAAACGCGACAAAGTAAAAAAATTATATCTATAATGTTTTTCTCTTTTTTTTTTATCTATGTAGTTACTCATCTTCATCATCTGTGTCTGTGAAGTTGTGTCCTTCTGCTGCTGTCTCATAGTCAATGCCTTCACTGGTAAGATACTTTTCCAACCTGGTCCAGTTGAATATGTATTTGGTTTGCTTCTTGTTCTGTGCGCGTGTCTCCAGTGATATGAACTTATCCAGATTGTTCTCCAGATACTGTAGAGATGTTTTCTTCATTACATACAACTCAATCTTGTTTAGTATGAGAGACTTAGTAATCTTGATTTGTTCTCCTTCTACTTCACAGAATTCATTGAACTGCTGGTATAGTTTAGGTCCTGTGTATTCACCGTCTTGCTTTTGGTTTTGGAGTCTGTATTCGTATAGGTATTTGAAGAACCGTATCTGGTATGGAACATTGCGTGCCTTGAGTGCTTTGTATTCATCTGTGATAGGTCTGCTGGTTTCAAAGTTGTAGTCCTTGGTTACATTGACAAACTCGCGACAGTATCTCACCCACATCTTCTGTGTGCGGACTGAACTGATTACTTTGTGTAGTTTTGCTCCATACCCTTTTGCTTTGAATGCTGGACTTGCTGTGATAGGATTGTTACGGACCACCACCACACGGCGGTCTCCAAACTCTACGTTCATACAATTATCATTGTTACTGGTTGCCACAATACGAGTGAAGTTACTCATACGCAGTGGTTCTTGAAACTTCTTGGTAGAAGACATAATAGGTTCTGTAGCAAGTTCTTTGATTCTCTCCATTACCTCGTGTGCGTGTTTGAGTTCATTGAGATTGATAAGGAGTTTGTTGCGGATAACCGCATTGAAGTTGCCGACTACTTCATCTTTGTTTGCTGTGCTGTGATAGTATCTCTGTCCCATACAATTAGCGAGTAGGTTGAGTAGTTGATTCTTACCTGTGCCTGGAACTGATATCCATAGCAACATTGTCCGCGGTAGAATACCTGGATACTTGATTAGGTGTGCGAAGTATTTGAGTTGGTATTGATATACCTCGTCTGTCTTGTCCTGACCTGCGAGATATCGCAGGTGACATAGTATAAATGATAAGTCATCATCCTGTTCCATATCATACTTACTCATCTGGTTGATTTCATCATCAAAGTCTGGTATGAGGTCAATGTCATACCCTGTGTATAAGTTGAAGAAGTCGTGAGGACTTCTCTCTGGGAATGGTGCGAAGCATAGTCCTTCATACTGTTTGCGTCCAGTCCATTCCAACCACTTCCGTTTGACAAACTTGTCATTGATTACTTTTTCAAATTCTCCTGTAGGATTACCATCATCATCCAGTTTTTGTTTCTTGCTGGTCCAGTGTAAATTCTTGTAGTTCTCAATGAGTGTAGATTCTTTGTAATACACAAAGGTATTGATGCTGGGTTTGTATCCTACGAAGACTGGTGCCTCACCACCTATGAAGGCGATTTGATTGTTGAAGACTTCTCTTGCTTCTTGTAGTTCAAGTTGCTTGAAACTCTGTGGGTCAATTTTTCTGGTATTGCCGAAATGTAGTCGCAACCATACATCTCTGTTGTCCTTGTGGATACACGACCACAAGTAAGACGCACCAATGCCTTTGTATTTCTCATCGTTTATCATCTTCACGAATAGGTTGATGTTCTCGTTGTGGTATGGGTGTGTAGGGTCCTCACAATCATAGAACTTCTGGATGAGGTCCAGGAAGTCTTGTGGATTGCTGTTCTCGTCAATCATACTGATGACCGCACGACATAGTAGGAACCATTCTTTGTGTGACTGATGTCTTTCTTTGTTGAGATTGCTGAGTAGTTCTTTGAGTTGTGTGAATGGTATAATCTCTCCATCATTGAAGATGTTGTATGAACCAAAGTCCAATTCTTCTTTTACCATCTTACCACCTTTCTTTTGGTATTTGACAACCGCTGGTTGTTTCTTACCTGTGTCCCTGACTGATATGCGTTGCTGGTGATGTGAGTGTGTGATTGGTTTGAATAGACATAGGTCCAGGTCGCACCACTTTGCGATGTCCTCCACTTTGTAAAGACATTCTCCTGTGTCATTGATTAGGTTACTGCTTTTCTTTTCAAATACATATGTGCTGATAACATCAAGTTCTCGTTTGTCCGCAAGACTCTGTCCTAAGATATTCTTGTATGGTAGTTTGCCATTCATATAGACGTAGTAGTGTGGTAGTCTTTTAGTCACTGAAAGTGTGTAGGGAGTATTGAATACTGGAAATCCATTCTGGTATAGTTTGAATAGTTCTGCTGGTGAATCAACATCTATCACATAGATTCTACACTCGTCGGTGTATGAAACACCATACTCTTCATACTGTTCGTCGCTGACAATATTGTTGTTGAGACACAGTAACCAGTGTCCGCATTTGTCATCAAGAGGAGGACCGTCATCTCTGTCTTTACATAGGAAATCGTTGTGTGCCTCAATCTCTTCTGGGTTCCATAGTGAATATGGTAGTGGATTACCTGAATACTTGGTATAGCAAGGAGTCTTCATCTTTGACCCATTGTGATTGTAATACTCGTGTAGTTTGACTGAGATACCACAACCTTCAACGAGATGCGATACAGGTGTTTCATCACTTGGTTGTGCGTTTTGGATTGCTTCAAGTAGTGAGGATTCAGTGTGAGTCATAGTAGTAGTAGTAGTCATCATTGGTTTTTTTATATATGTATTAGCACGAAACTTTAAAATCAATTTTTTTTTTTCGTAATTTTTCGCAACTAACATTTCGTTTTAATAGTATTTAAAGAGTATATTATTATAATATTACAACGAAGCAATGAATTCATTGTGTGACGCTGTGAAGGATGAGGAAATAAAAACAATAGCAAATGCCACTGTAGGTTTATATACAAGATTGACTGATGGACTACATCATATCACTGACAAAAATGGTTGGCAAGTTCTGGCAGATTTAGAATTTAGTTCTTACATAGAACTGGACGACCCAGACCAACTAATGGAAATGGAAGGGCGCATCTGCCCTATCAATATACAGCAGGATGTAGAAGGTAAATATTTTCAATGTGCCTGTGGAAAGAAACACATTAAAAGATTATCCATAATGGAATACAAAAAAGCAAAAGATTGGGAGTATTTGGTTTTGGGTAGTGAGTGTATCTCCACCCTTGAAAAATATACCAAAGAATTAGAAGGGATTGACAATATCAAAAAAAAAATAAAATTATGGTTGGAAGATATAAAAGATGAAGTAAAAAAACTTAGATATAAAAAATGTCTTAGTTGTAATGAATACAAAGTTAGTAGAACAACAAACTACAAAAATCCAGCAAGGCATTTTTGGTGTAACAATTGTTCCAGCGCAGGCAAAGTGAAATGTGTAACCTGTGGAGATTACAGATTTTTCAATCTTGACTGGAAGAAACAACCGATGAAGTATTGTCGCTCTTGCTACTTCTCTTCTTAGCAGCGTATTCACGCGCTCTTGCTTTTTGTCTTTCTCTTTGAAGTTTATTATTTTTATAACGCGCACGTGCTTGGGCGTTGCGCTTATCAATGTTTGCCTGGACTTGTTCTTTTTCTTCATCAGTCATATCTGGAAGAATCTTAAACTTGTTGGCATAGAATCTCCTGTGAGATTGTTTTTTGTTTTCTTTAAGTTGGTTAAGTTCGGTTTTTACAATTTCAAGTTCCTGTTCTGGAGTCATAATAGTAGTTTTACACATTTTAGATTATATTGAATTAAATTTTTTAAATCAATTTTTTTTTCGTTCTTTCTATCTACGAATTTTTAACAGTCGCTGTGTTGAACTCTCCTGTCTATTAGTGCCAAGTCTTATAACATCCGCACGTCCTGACCCCTGTATTTCTTCATCTCCTGGTGGTTCAACTAACTGAATTAAATCATCTTCTGGTCTAACATCCTCATCTTCTTCCTCCACCTGTGGTTCTGGTAGTTCTTCTAAATCTGGAAGTGCCATCTCATCCTCTCCAAACATACCTTGTGTATTTCCAAGGAGTCCAGCAAAATTACGGAACGCCGCTTCTGTGTCCCTCTGTAATTCTTGTATAGTTTCTAACCAGTTCTCCATTGACTGGGTATCTGTAAAGTATGTTGGCGCTCTTACCATTTCATCATCTCCTCCAGGTGGGAATATCTCATCGTGTATTGCTTCTTCTCCTTCAACTGGGAATATATCTAAATCTCCATCTTCATCTTCTCTTTCTTCTAATCTGCCCTGGTCCATCAGTTCCTGTAAATACTCGTCAAAATGTGGGTGGTCTCTTGGTTCTGTATCAAGTGTGGGTCTCCAAAATGAATATCCGCCGTCATATCTATCCCTATCACCAACATCTTCATATAGTCTTTCCTGTAATTCATCTACAAGTTCTTGTCTTTCTCCTTCGTCCATATTGTGAGCGAATGAATCAACAATTGCTTCTATGTCAAAGTTATCTGTAAGTCTTTCTATGTGTGCGCTGGCAAGGTCCTGAAAATGTGCCACTGGTCCGTGTAAAGACTCCTCGTAGTCACCATCGTGTAATTGTGGTCTAAAAGTATCTCTTACTCGTCCATTTGGAAATCTATGGACTAAAATTGGCAAAGCAAATGGATTATTATTTTCATTGTCCTGAGTGGCGGATTCATTCTGTGCCTCAAACCAGTCATCTGTATTTCCCATCTGGTAGGACATATGGTGTAGTGCCGCAATGTTTTCTAAAAGTCCATCAACTTGCTGGAATGCGGTGCTAAACATTTCACGTCGGTCGTCAGGGTCTGCCGCAGCAGTTGCTTCAGTAAGAGGAATTCTACCTCGGTTTTCAAAAAGGTCAGTTACATCGCCATCTTCTGGTCTTTCTCTAACTGGATTTCTTGCTCTTTCTCTTGCTCTTTCAACTCGCGCTTGTTGTGCTTCGGTTTGTTGGAATCGTGTTAAATCATCAGTATCGTAAGTTGCCATTTTTATAGTTAATGAAGATTTTATTTTTAAATTACAAATTCAATTTTTTTTTTTCGTGCCTAATCGCCACCAGATTTCGTTTTGTCATCTCGTGGGTCTTTCTGGGGTCTTTCTTCGTCTGCGCTTTTATCAGTTTTTGATTGTTCGGTTTGATTTCCAATAACTGGGGTATTTTGTGGCAGAGGCATCGTGATTTTAAGAATCACTGATGAGTTAGGAAAAAGTTTGGGCGCTGATAAATCTGGTTTGAGAATTTTGATAGTTATTTGATTAACATTTTTAGTTTGTTGTGTAGTGTGAATTATATCTGTTCCTGCTTGTATGAAATCCTGATTTGAAAGATTACTTATTGGAACAACACCAAGAAGAGGTAAAGGTGTGCCTTGTTTCAAATCGTCGCCGTAGTTATCTACAATATCACTTGTGATAATGTAATAACCAAAATTAGATAATTTAGGAAGTCCAGTTGCCACAATAGATTTACTTTCTGTCAATATTGGAACTCTGGTTTTCAAAAGATAATTTGAATTATCAAATGGAAAATTACCTTCAAATCCGTGTGGATATGCTGTTTCTACGTCGCCATTACTCGGTGTGGAATCAGCATATGGAGACGGTTGGTTCAATACACAATTACCAATCAATGAGTTTGAATTGGCGGCAAGAAAATAAGAAGTGCTTATAGCAGTTTCACTAAATCCTTTTGTTGCGTCGCCCTTAACATCTTGAGGTGGTCCTGTCATAAAACCAAAAAATGGTTGATTAACATCATTGTTGTCATATGTTCGTATAATTTGTGTGAGAGTCTTAGTTCCTGATGGTGGATTTGTTCCTGGATTTGGAGTGTATTGATAAACAGCATTATTAAATGTAGTTGAAACAGTTGGAGCAGCATCCACTCCAATATCTGCTCTGGTTGTCAAACCTGGAATTTTGAAATCTTGTGTATCATAAGTCATACCTACTCGTGGAACAAAATAATTAGTGCCATCTGGTTTTGGAAATTCGTTTGTTGGAATATCATAATAGGAACATACTTCATAGTTTTTAGAATTCTGTAAATTATCATATGAGAAACCTAATCGCGCCCAAATTGTAGTTTCCCAGGCATTTTTTGCTTTTTGTTCGCTTGAAAAATAGTCACGGAAGTTCCAAAGATTAGTATAATTTTCATTATATACTTTATATGAATTACCATTACTATCTACTTTGGTATATGTCTTTGGGTCTATATCACCTAATCTCTTCGCTGTATCTATCGCCCAGTTATATACTGCTATACCTCCTAATCTGTCTTCATTACGCCTGAGAGCGTTAATGATTTTTTTTTGAAAGTCTGGTGAATAGTTATTAATAATAATATCGTCTCCAGGTTGTGGATTTCCTGCTGCTGCTCTTGCTTTTGCTAAAGCAAATAGTTGGTCTGCTCTTCCTTGGTCTGTAAATCTTTGTTCTACAATTCCTGCTGTTCTTCTTAAATAACAAACTGTTTGACCTTCACTTGTCATTGGATTTCCATACATATCACAACTGGGAACGCGCAACTGTTGGTGAAGTCCTGAGAATTTGTAAGCAGACATATCACTGTCATATGTGAATTGAAAGTCAGGAGTTCCAACATAATATCCATCATAACTTACATTATAATTCAACTGTGCTGGAAGTGTTTGAACTAAACAATCTTTATTACTTGTTCCTCCTGCGTTTGGTTGAACTACTGCTGGCATTGCTGCTGTAGTGACTTTTGTATGTAATCCAATAAATGCTGAATTTGCTCCATTGTCTCCGCCATCTGCTGGAGCATCAACTGAAGCACCATAAAAATTAAATCTTGTTTGCTGTCCGTATCTAAACAAAGTTTTGAATTTGAGAATACTATTATTTGTTTCATTTTCATAAGCATTTGGGTCAGCGGCACCATCACCTGTATCATAGTGCTTCCAAAATTTTAAAAGTTGGTTATAATTATGAACTGGTATATAGAAAAGTTGGTCTTCAGTTGGAAGACGTGGTTTTCTACCTTTACCTAAGGGACTATCCTTAACAAATCCATTTCCTTGATTTATTGTGGGAAAATTACTTCTATCTACCGTATGTCCTGAAATACGATTATATGCCAACATATTTTTTGGAACAAGTTGTGGCGTTAAATTTCCATTTGGTTGTCTTACTTGAATAGTAGCGGTGGGACCGTCTGGAAAATATGGAAGACCATAAGCATCATTGAATGGATGTCCTACCTGGCGAACGCCGCTTGGATTAACACCTTTATACATATCTGCCCTTTCTTGTGATGGATAATTATTGAGTCCAGTTGATATACCGTTATTATTTGGATTTGGATTATCAGGACAATTTGATGATAGAACATTTAACAATAACACATTGGGGTCACTATTGCCAGCACCAACACAAAAAGAAGGAAGGTGTCCTGCGCTATCACTTGCCGCAACAGCGATGGAGTCAATACCTACTCTATCTAATGCCCTGACTTTACTATATATACCATCATTATCCAAAAAACCATCATATTCTTGGTCGTTTTCTTTTTGAGTGATTTTATCAGTGTAGTAATCATCATTTTGTAGATTGACATATTTTCCGTTGATTTGTCCGTCAATCAAATCTGCTATCTCCGCAATAGAATATTCACCCTTTGGAATTCTAATAGTTACTGATTTTACATATGGTTTGAATAAATGGTCTGGAAATGTATCATCATATTGGTCTCCTCCGTTTGGAAAGTAAAATCCTGGTGTTGCTTTGTCAGCATCTGTATTTTGATATGTATCAGTTGCTGATACAAAGACTGCCATCATTGGGTCTTCACTATATCCAGTAAGATATGGGTCGTTGATGTTCGCCCAATCACCACCAAAATTTGCTGGATTTCCATCACCTATATCATTCCATAAAGCAATCCTTTGGCATTGCGCTGGATGTAAAAAATAATGTGACCTATTATCAACAGCACCCAAACCTCTTTGTATATCCTGTGAATTTATTTCCATACCTCGCCTTACTGAAGTATAATCATTGTCTGCCATTGTCATAGGTGTATTCATTAAATATCCAAATGGTTGAAAAGAAGGTCTGGTAGTTCTATTTTTTGTTATTGATGCTCTGGTTCTTGTATCATAATCGGTCATACTTTTTGGATTAAAATGAGGATTGTCTGTGAGATACACGTGAAAATTGATTGTCTCTATAACATCTTCATCTATTTCAATAGTTGCTCCACTAATACCTTGTTTATGTATAAAAGCATTTTCTACTCCTATTTCACTTCCTGCTGGTATTTGTAATGTATTTGACATTTTGTAAGTCCATTCATTGTTTGTATCTATTGATTTTACCTGAGAATTAGTCCTATTCGCATCAATATAAATAGTTGATGTCATTTACTATTTCATAAGAAAATACTTTTAAATCTTTTCCACTTCGCAAAAATCGCAAAATCGCGTTTTCCGCACTTTTTTGAAAAACTTTTTTTGTCAAAAATTCTGCGCGAAAAATATGCGGAAAACGCGCAAACGCGATTTCTACCAAAGGTTGCTTCGCTTATCTTTGACTGACATTATAAGTAATTTGTGCGTGTCTGTATTTGGGTGTCAATCCTAATAATGCTCTATTTGCTGCGCGACGGCGTTCTCCTCTTGTCATTTGATTAGATACAGTATTACTTCTTGCTCTCAATTCATTTGTAAATGCGTTAGGGTCACTAACAGGCGCAGCACTCACAGTTGTTTTTCGTAAAACACCTGTTCCTGACCCACCAGCAAAACTACCAGCACCAACTGCTGTAGCATTTATCATATTCATTCGTTGTTTTAAAGCATTACGAACAATCTTAGGGTCCAAAGGCGCTCCTGATGCGTCTTCTTGTGCCGACGAAGCAATACCTTGAGGAACTAATATTTGTCCTTTATATGCTCCAACTTGTAATTTTTTTTCATTGTCGGTTTTTCTTAATAAACCCCCACCCTGTCCTGGAAAATATCCAAGACCTACAGAACCTGCTGGTGGCAAACCACCACCTGCTGCTCCTCTTTGTATATCAACTGGCAGAAATTGTTCGCTTCCCATTAATACACCTTCTAACCTACTATAATTTTGGGAATTAAATAATTGACCTCCAGGATTTATTTCTAATTGTGAAATATTTCTACCACCAGTAAGTCCAAATCTCAACTCCTCGGCACTAAATGGATTCTTTTTACTACCCAACACAAGTTGAGGTATTTTAATTGCTTGACTTTCTGGCATTCCCATATTAGCATCATAAATTCTCAATGGATGCGGAAATCTAATAAGGTTTTTAGGTTGTGTTGATTCATCCAACACACTTGAAATTTTATCACCTTGCTTGACAAAGTCTCTACTTCCAATTCTATCAACTGCTTCTTGTCCTGTTCTACCTCTTGACAATGAATCTTCCATATTCACAGCATAAGCATACTGTAACAGTTTGCTAACACCACCAGGGCGTTTTGACATATCTTGGTCCGCTTTACCGTATGTTTTTAATGGATGTCCGTAATATACTGGTCTTCCACCAATTTCACTTCTAACATATGATACATTTCTATCTCTTGCTACATTTGGATTATTCATTACTGGGTCTGGATAAATACTGATTCCTTTTGGTAAATTACGTGGGTCTATTCTTATGCTTTCTTCCATTGAATTAAATGTATTTTTCACAATAATAATTGGTTCCATAAGGGGATTATTTTGTGCTGCTGCCAATTCTGCTGTAAGTTTAGTTTGAAAATCTAACTTGTTTCCTGCTTCGTCATAATATGTTTGTGCTGCCGATGTTGCCGTCATTGGTTGAAGTCCAGCAAAAGTAGTAGAACCAGCAGCGTCTGGTAAATTAGCAACAGCAGCAGAAAAATCTTTGAGTGATTCGTGTTTTGCTGAAAATGCTGCCAACATACTTTCATTAAGTTCTTTTCTAAAATCATCAGTCAAATCTCCAGATGCCGCATCACCCATAAATGCTAAAATATTATCAAGTGTTCTGTCGTCTTCACCTTGGTTTAAACGAGTTCCACTTGGAACATTTGTGTTTCCTAATTGATTGAATTGTAATGATTTGAGTGTAGTTCCTGCTGCCGCCCAACGTCTGCGATATACTTCTCTTTTAGTATCATAAATTTTATCTAAATTGTTTTGTCTTGCTTCAGTAGTTCCTGCTGCTGCTGCTTTTACTTTAAAAGAAGGTTCAACCATTTGTGTTTCTCTTAAGGCACGTTGTTCTGCTGGGTCTAATGGTGTTTGTCTTACTGCTCCACTTTCATCATATCTGGTTGCGCTTTTGATTCCTGCTGGATTAGTAGCACTTACTGGAACATCAACTCCTTCGCCTCTAACTCTTGCTGATTGACCGAACCTTACAATGTCCTCACCAATTTTAGATGACGCACCTAATTCTCTATTTCTAACTGCTGTATTAAAATTGCCCTGACCTTCTCTTGCGAATTCTTCACCTGATTCTTTCAATCCTCTTTCTCCTAATTTGGTTATCAATCTATCTAATCTTGTAACACTCATTCTACCTGCTTGACTACCAGTAACCGCGCCAACATCTCTTCGTCTTTCACGCCTGACTGCTTCTGCCTGAGCGTTTGTTAGTGCTTCTCTATCTGCTCCTGATTTGATATAATTAAAACGTTCAAGTCTATGTTTTGCTAAAATTCCTACTGCGTCATTCGCAGATATACCTCTTGATTGTTCTAATGTTTTCAAAAGACGTTGGTCGTTTTTAGCACGTGCTAAATCAGTTGCTCTATTGTAATGTTTCATTCTACTTTCAATGTAGGAAGCAGGCGCACCATCACCTTTTTCTCTCATTCCTTCAAGTGCTTCTCGTAAGACTGTAGCATCCGCTCCCAAATCCTTATTTGAGTTTGCCATTGCTAATCTGGTATATAAATCTCTTTTGAAAGTCCTTCCCATTTTTCTCTTTGCTTCATCTGGTTGTGCTTCATATGCTCTATACTTGTCTATTAATTTTTCAACTTGATGTTGTCTAAATGCTTCTGGTCTATTAAAACCTTGTTTTATATTTTTTTCCAACATAGGATTTATTGAAGAAGTCGCACCTAAATGTTTTAGACTTCTATCTAAAAACTCTTTACCACTTCCTGCCGCAAGTCCGCCTCTTACCTGAGTAAGCGCCTCTTTTGCCTTTTCTATTTCTACTCGTTTTTGTGCTTGTAAATTAGCAATTTGTTTCAAAGCATCTCCAGAATCAAAATTTGGCAATTCATTTTGTTTTATCTTTTTTGCTGCTGCTAATTTTTCTCTACCAGCATCAACACTCGCCATATGAATTTGTGCTGGATTCTTAGTTGCGTATTTTACTGCTTGTGCCTTTCTATGTGCTGGTGGAACATATGCTGCTCCTCTACCACCTCTGCCTCCTCTACCTCCTCTACCTGCTCCTCTACCACCTCTACCTCTGCCGCCTCTACCACCTCTTCCTGCGCTTTGCGCCGCAGGTGCTGCTGCTGCTCCACCACCAGAAGCACCTACTTCAAATCTATGATATCCAGCAAGGTCAGCGTCATTGGGTTTTACAGAACCTTTTCTGGCGTTTCTAACCTTATTTCTAATAGCAAAAACTCTGTTATTTTGTTTTGTTTTATAACCAAAAAGTAATCCTGCGTCGCCTGCCCTATCAATCTTCTTAAATTCAGGTATAGACGCAAAATTATAGGGTCTTCCTCTTTCTGGAAAAACTACCCTGGAGTCAGCATTAGCAAGTTGTTTATAGAATGTGTCAAAACTATAACTCATTTATTGTATATTAAAAAGTAAAGAAAATAAAAATGAAAATTTAGTAAGATACCATAACCATTGTTCCACTTGGAGAGGATTTGATGTTGGCAGTTCTACTTACATAGACAAAGTAATCTACGTTTAGAGCGCCTCTTAGATTCTGTGAAACACTGGCACGACCTTTCTTGGCAGCGTCAGCATCTGGGAAACAATTGATTAAGTTGTTACAGGGTCGTCTCTTATACTTCCAAATAATAGGATAGGCACCTATCTGGCGACCAGCACCTACAACACCTGGATTACCATTGGTGAGGTCAAGGCATAGAGGTTTTAATCTACCAAGTAATCCAGAGTTTTCATCTGCTAATTTACTGACGATTGTATTTTCATCATTAAAATACATAGGACGAACAACCTGTAAATCACCACCTAAGCAATTAGTTGTTTCATCATACTGTGAATTGGGACCATATTTGAATTCCTGGAATACATCTACACCATCAATATTTACATTGTATTCTTCCTGATTCATACCGTCACATCTGGCATTGGCAAGCAGTTGGTCTTCTGCTTTTGCGGCGTGTGATAATTGTTTTAACATATAAATCTTATGAACTTCTCTATTATCCATACCAAGACGATGTTCTACAGATTGTTCTACACCTGGAAGTGCGCCAGTTGCTCCAATGTTTTTTTCAATTTTGATGATATCAGGGAAAGCAAGAGTCAAACCACCCTGGGCGTTGGTTTGTTCTCTCTGTGCGTTTTGAACTTCACTTGGGTAGATAATGTAATCAACCTGTAGTTTTACATCTTCTGCTAATACAGAGTTAGCAAGAGTAAAACCAGAGTTATGTGCGTTAGAATTGTTACACCATTTATCAGCAGTGTGGAATTCAATAGTTAATAGAATTCTGTAATCCTGGAAAAGGAAGAGTGGTAATTCCTGACCCTTAAGGCAGGGGAAAAGATTTCCTAAAGGAATACCAATCTGTGCGTTGTTATCTTTGTTGGCAGTGATTATACAGTTATTTACTTTAGCGCCAGCAAAAGCACTGTTTCTGGCACCAAAGTCCATAGCACTTCTACGTCTATCATACATATATGAACCGACACCACCATTTTGAACTTCAGTGTTTATACCAGCAACAGTTCCGCCAGTAGAAGCAATTTTTGTGTGAAAATTATTCTGGAAATAATGAGAATTGTAATGACTATTGTTGGATGACTGAACTGTTCCCATATCAACTAAATTACTAATTCTACCAATATCTACAGTATCGTTTAAAATGTAATCACCAACTTGAAAAGTTGCTCTCTTAATAGCAAGTAATCCACCGCCATATGGATTGACTCTGGTTGTATTTGTTTCATTACCATTTGCTCCTGCTTGTAAAACAGGTTTAAATAAAAGCATTGAGTTGGCATCTAATTGTCCTGCTTGGTCCAAGCGAAAAACATAACGAGTAGAAGATGAAGAAATAGGTTCTAAAGTTTCACTGCGTATATCCATTACCGCTGGTTGAAGATTCACATTGTAATCAAAAAGACCGCTCATTTTTATGTTATAACTTCTATTTAGATTTTTTTTTTAACTTTTTTTTTGATTTTATAAAAATCTCTTCTATTTTTTTATCTCTTGGTGGTTTAACTTTTGAAAATACGTGAGGCGTTATATCACTTGCCGATTGCTTGGCAATTAGTTTGAGTAAATCGTGTGTAGGTTTTTTTTTCAAATCTACAGAAGGTGCTTTCAGTTTGCGATTAGAAATATCCATTATAATATATACTAACATTATAATTTAGATGTCGTTTCCAACATTTGATGAAAAAGAAATAGAAAGTATGAGTGAAGATTTAGTAGGCGGAGCAACTTGTGCTTGTAAGCACTTAGTGAATTACTTGAACGCCTGTTGCCGTGGTTTGAACTATTTTTTTACTGAATACATATGTGTTGGCGCGAAGCACTGCTGTTCTTGCTGCGGAAAATTCCAAACGAAGTTCTGGTTCAGCGTTTCTTAGGTCAAAGACCATACCAAGTCGTGCTAACTCACGGCAGATGAGTGGAGTATTGGAGTAGTTGTCTAAGTTACCATAGTCAGCATTTCCTAAGTTAGTGGGTTGTTTTCCAAGAGCGCGGAATGCTTTTACTAATTCATTTATTGCTAATACTTTGTCTGCCTTATTCTGTGGATTATATGCCCTTAGTGGATACAATCTGTTATTGATGAAATATACAACTGAAATAAGACTTGCTCCATCTGGTAGAATACCATTGTAGAAATCAGCAGAACTTTGTAACTGACCCTCGTCATTTGCTGTTGAGTATAACTGAGTAAATGTAGCAATTGCTTTTGAAGCAACTGAGTGTATTGGAATTTGATGTCTAAGAACATCAGTTGGAACATTGTTAAGGAATACTTCATATCCAGTGTATTCATAGTTGATACCTTGACTCATTGAATCCGCAACTTGTGGAGGAGGAACAATCTGTAAAAGACGGAATTCACATTTTTTGACAACGTAAGAAGGAGAATTTTTTGCTACAAGTTTGCCATCTGCTAATAAACCATCAGGACCTGCCTTTCCACCACCAATTAATTGAATAACCATTTTTTGAAACCCTGAATGAACTTTGCCATCTATAACAAAATCTTTATTTTGAGCGAATAGAATTTGATTGATAATTCCTGTGTAAGTGTAATCGCCATTACCATCAGTGCCTGTAAAGGTCATAGTATTACCAGTAATCAATCCAGTTGCTTTTTTGTCATTTACAAATGCCACATTGGCAGCAGCACCCAAATCAAGAGTAACGGCACAATTTTGTGTTCCTGACTGGTTTCCACCTCCTGCCGCGGTAGTTAAACCTGCTACAACATCAAGTAAATCGTCTAAGTTAGTCTCACCAGAAGCAGGATTTTTGTAGTGAAATCCTAATCGCTGTAAAGCAAGTTTGGGTCTTTGTAAAGTTATTTCAATTCTTAAACCACCAAAAGCAAGAATTGGAATTGCTTTTTCTTCAGCATCATAGGCACCAAATAAACCAACCTTTAATGGAATAAGAAAGCGTCTGGTTGTATAGGCAGGGTCATTATTGTTATCAACAGGAGATAAAAGATTGTTTTCAATCTTCATTGGGTCAGCAAGACTACGAACACTTTTTCCTGCGAATGCGGCATCTACATAGTTTTTCCAAGATTGAATAGGTTTTCCTACTCCTTCGTGCTGTGATAATTGGTCGCTGCTGTCGTTAAAATACTGGTTTTCAATATTACACCATTGAGCGTAGTGGGTATTTGATTCTAATAAAACTCCAGTTTCTTTTGAATAAATATCTACTCTGTCTATGATAGAGTGAGCGCCAAGATTTTTATGAAAGCAAAATCTTTGTTCCTCTGCTGAATCATTGAGAACATCAAAAACCATATAACTATCTTTTTTTATAAATCCAATTTCAGGTTCAATATTGTAGATAATTTTTTGTCCTGGTCTAAATTGCTCTCCATTTTCAGGAACAATAGATATAAATTGTGAGTTAGCGGAAGCAACCACAGCATTTGATTGTAAATTACTATCGGTCATTTTTGTGTTATAACTTCTATTAAGATTTTTTTTTTAGGTTTTTTTTACTTAAAACAATCTTGTTATAAAGTAAAATGCCTAACATAATAGGACCAAATGAAAATATTACTCGCTCTACAAGAACATCCAAAAGAATTTACTATAATCAAAGTTTGGAACAAACAAATACTGCTATTGGATACGAAAATGTCTTTCATTTTAATTTTGTAAAAGTGTCTTGTTACTCTACATCCGCCGTTTCCATAACTTTTACATTCCATCCAGAGTTTATATATAACAGAATAGTTCAAGGACAAACAAAACTTACATCACCAATTACCACGTTAAAAACAGAAACATTTACAGTTCCAGCAAACACATATAAATTTTTTACTTTTCCAGTTCAAGGAGAATATATGTCTGGTTTGATTACTGCTGCTGATATATCAACTGAAGAACATACATATTTAAAAGTTTGTTATGTAGATTACTCAACAATAACGATAAAAGAGTAAAAAAAAAATCTATCAAAAGTATATATAATTATGGCGACTCCTATTGCTGCTGAAACTCCATTACTGGTTTATAAACCTCTCAAATCAAATGCCGCACACCATTTACTTACCGCAAATTCAACCGCTGAAGGAACACCAAGCAACATTGCTGATACTGGTGAAATGTTTAGAACTATGACATATGGTTATGATGCTGCGAACAACATTCAAAGACCAGTCAAGGTAAGTGCTGACGGACAATTAGAAGTTAATATGTCTGCTACCATTGACAACGACCAAATGGGCGTTGCTGCTTATCAAGATATTACAAGTAATACCGCTACTCGTCTTCATTGTGATGCTGCTGGTGTTTTAGATATCAATACAGTTTCATCTGCTTTACCTTCTGGTGCTGCTACTTCTGCTTTACAAACATCTGGAAATTCTACTCTTACCAGTTTAGATGGTAAAATAACAAAAGGTAAAGATGCTACTGCTGTCGGTGCTGAATTACAACAAGTTCTAATGTATGGTAAAAAACCAGATGGAACTCTTCAACCATTAGAAACAAGTGGAGATAGACTATTAGTTGATGTTTTAGATTTAGGGGCATCAGGAAAAATTACAACCTCTACTGCTTTAAGTTCAGTTCAAGTTTGCGGATTTGATGATACATCAAGTAAATTCAAAACTTTTAATGTTGATACAGCAGGACAGCAGTATGTATTAGACCAACAGGGTAGATTTGGTATGACTTCTGGTATTAACGCTCAAACAACTCTCAGCGGTTCTCTTCACGAAACCAAACAGGTTGTAAATTGTGGTCTTGATAATCCTGTAAATGCTACTAAAATGACTCCAATGAAAGTAGATGACGCAGGTCATCTCCAAGTTGATGTTGTTTCTATGTCTGGTGGTGGTGATGCTACTGCTGCTAATCAAACTACTGCGATAGGACATTTAAGTGAAATTGAAGGTGCTGTGGAAACATTAGAAAATTGTGTGAATTCAAATAAAATACGAGTAGAACTGGAAGCAGGTGATTTGAATATTGGTAATGTAGATGTAGTAAGTAGTGTTTTACCTACTGGGGCAGCAACAGTAGCAGCACAAACTACCGCTCAAACATCTCTATCATCTATTGCTACTAATACAACTGGATTAAATGGTTGTGTAAATTCAAATAAATTACGAGTAGAACTGGAAGCAGGTGATTTGAATATTGGTAATGTAGATGTAGTTTCTGCTTCTGGTAATACACAACTTCCAGCATCTTTAGGTCAAAAAGCAAATGCTTCTTCTTTATCTATATGTAGAAGTTCTACTGCTGGTGCCTTTGATTTATCTGCCAGACAAACCATAGGAACGGCATCTACTACTACAAAACTTGCTTGTTCTTCAGCAGGTCATTTGTTAGTAAAGACTGCTACAAATATATCCAATGGTGGTCCAACAAATACAGAAACAATTGCGTCAGGGGCGCAGGGTCATACTGAAGGTTTGAATGCTGATAATACATTTGTTAATGTATTTCTTATGGTAGATACTGCTGATAGTGGATTAAAGCAAGACACATATATTATGGTTGCTAAAACTAATACCGCTTTAACTGATTACTTCATTCACTCATATATTACTTTTGGCGGAGGTCCAAGTGATTATGCG
>Ga0181394_1000457_pt1 | contig 18137 bp, 15 predicted proteins | sample 17SPOviralmetaG_FD_130123 | JGI IMG/M metagenome (GOLD analysis project Ga0181394, IMG submission 130123) | Marine viral communities from the oligotrophic San Pedro Time Series (SPOT) site, San Pedro Channel, CA, USA - 17 SPOT_SRF_2010-11-23 | ecosystem: Environmental > Aquatic > Marine > Strait...
ACATTTCTAATTTTTTCCTCATCTGCGTCTTCATTCATAAATATTGCTCTACAAGCAGCTTCTAGAGAATCTGCAAGCATAAGTATTGCTGATTCTCTAGATGAAGGTTTTTCTCCTAAATGTCTAAAATCTTCTCTGGAAACATTTGGATTTTCTGATTTTTCTTTTTCGTAAAAAAATCTTATTACTGCATCACCATGATGTTCGAGAATACCTTGGTAAACAATTTCAGGAATTTTAAACTTTTTTGCTAATTTAATACCATCTACTACATGACTTTTTATAATATTTGCTGACTCCGTAGGCAAGAGTTTATCATGTGGATTTGTAGCACCTATTTGATTTTCGACAAACATAGTTGGATTCATGGTTTTTCCTAAATCGTGATAATAGGCCATAGCTCTAGCCAGCTGACTGTTTGCGCCAATTTTATTAGCAGCTCTATCTGCTAGAGTGCCAACTACTAACGAGTGATTAAAAGTACCTAGAGCATTGTCTTCTAGATACCTGAGGGCTGGGTGGTTTCTGTCAGCTAATTCCGACAATTTAAAACTTGATGTAAGCCTAAAAATACTTTCAATATAAGATGTAAGAGCAAAAGCTGCTAGGTTTGCTACCAATGCGGTGAGGAATGAAAAAATTAGAATCTGTGTTAAATTTCCTTCATCACGTAAAAAGAAATATACTCCAAATGCTAACAGAGGTTGCGTGAGAGAAATATAGACAATCCTCTGCCTTAGTAAAGCCCTATCGGTATCTTCTGAAAGGAAAATGGCTGGAATAATAGTACCTAAAGCACCTAAAGCAACTAAACCTATATTTCCACCACCTGCAAGAGCTAGTAATGAACTTGATAATGACAAAATTAGAGTTGCTCTTAAATTAAGTAGCGTTACAGAAATAATACCTACAAAAGAAACGGGCAATGCATACTGAATAAACTCTAGATCTGATACCTGTGAAAAGTATGAAACTCCCCTCAAAAAGATTGACGAGATAAGAATTAGAGTAAGCATAAGTAATAACTCATTATCGTTTGCCCATATGCTGTCTCTTAGTCTCCATAACAAGACATACAACACCAAGAAAACAGAAAAAATTATAGGTATAGCAGCAGTCTGTACTGTTCTAGACTCCCCTGAAAGAAATCCAAATTCATTTAAAGCTTGGAATATTACTTCATCAATTGGTTCGCCTTCATTAACTATGATTTCATCTTTAAAAAATTGTACTGTTACATTTTCTACAGCATCCTCTGCTTTAGCTTTTTGTTCGTTCCATAATTCATCTTCAAGTTTTTGATTTGCAATTAAATTTTCACCAATAATTTCACCAACTGTAGAGCTAATCCTTGCTTCAGGAACAATAGCGTAGAGCTCACTTGATAAATTTAAAGTAGGAGGATTTGAAACAATTGATTGTCTTTGTTGATTGAGGCTTTCATTACTTATACCTTTTGACAAAATTTCATTTGCTTTGTTTTTTGCTTCAAATTCAATTTGAGTTAAAAAATTTGTTTCATTATTTTTATCAATATTTGAAACTTCAACAAGGACTTCAATAGCGGAAGTTGATATTGTAGAAAATAAAACAGATGATCTTATTTTTTGAATTTGTTCTGATTTAGTTAGATTAATAATGATTAAGTTTGGGTCAGACTGCTCCAGTTCTTCATCATCACTTTGATCCAGTATTTCTTCAGTTCTAGATTTTATAACTGTCAAAAACATCTCAGTAACTCCGTCGATTACATCTGTTGTGATTGATGAATCAATAGAATAAACTGGCGGAACATTACTAATTGCTTCTTCTTTTAATATATCTGTTTTTTTCTGATCTACTACACTTAAAAATCTAGGTGCAGAAAAACTATTTGGAGAAATTTCCCCTACTTCTATTTTTATAACTTGGTTTTCTGGAAAGATTGAAAATGATATAAACCAAACAGCAGAAGAAAATAAAATAATATAAAAAATTTTTTTAAAATGTAAGATGTAGTTACTCATTACTTATCTGGGAATACTTCCAATATCTTTGATACTATTTTGTTTCTAACAATATCAGCGTTCTCGAATTCTAATACTGAAACTTCATCAATAGATGATAAAGTTTTTCTAGTCTTTTTAAGACCAGAAAATGTTTTGTTGTGTAAATCTATTTGAGTTTCATCACCAGTAATTATCATCTTTGAATTTTCACCAAGTCTTGTTAAGAACATTTTAATTTGGCTCATTGTCGCATTTTGTGCTTCATCTAATATAATACACGCATTGTTCAAAGTTCTACCACGCATATAAGCAAGTGGCACAATTTCAATATTCCTTTTTTCAATTAAATGCTGTAAAGTTTCATTACCAAAAAAATACTCTAACGAATCAAAAAGAGGTACTAGATAAGGATCAATTTTTTGTGAAAGATCACCAGGAAGGTATCCTAACCTCTCACCAGCCTCAACAGCAGGCCGAGTAAGAACTATTTTCTTTATATTATTTTCAGAATACATTTTTACAGCACTTGCAACTGCTAAAAATGTTTTTCCAGTTCCTGCAGGTCCTATTCCAAAAGTAACGGTTGATTCATCTATAGTTTCAAGATATTTAAATTGATTTATATTTTTAACTTTGATGTATTTGTTATCAATAACATTTAATTGACTGACCTTTGATTTGCTAAGTTTTTCAGGGTTTTTAATTTTTGCAATTAATTCTAAATCAGGAATCTCTATTATTTTATTTTTTGATCCCATTAACAGCATTTCGTCTAATATTCTTGTGGCTTCTTTAGTGTCATGACTGCTTCCATTTATATAAATAATATTTCCTCGAACATTGATATCTAAATCTGGAAAAAGAGACTTCAAATAGATGAGATTTTGATCATTAACTCCAAATATATTTACTAACTCTTGCTCTAAAGGAACTGTTTTTTCTACTGTCATTATATGTTTTTCAATTTTTCGCCACCTATAAGGTGTAAATGTATGTGAAAAACAGTCTGCATTGCATCATCATTTGTATTAAATAAAAGTCTATAACCAGATTGATTAATACCAAATTTTTTTGCTAAATCTTTTGCGCAAAGAAACATACTGCCAATTAAATCAATATCATTTTTAGATAGATCGTTTATTGTTGCGATTTTCTTTTTTGGAATTATGAGTATGTGTACTTTTGCAACAGGATTTATATCGTGTATTGCGAAAATTTGATTATCTTCATATATAATATCTGATTTAAGGTCTCCAGATAAAATCATTTCAAAGACTGATTTTTTTTCCATATTTTATTTTACATCATTAATGATACTGCAGATATAGCTGCAGTATCAGTTCTCAAACTAAAATCTGATAATTTATACTTAAATTTAAAATTTGTTAATTCTTCAGGTGACCAACCGCCTTCAGGACCAATTGCAAAAGTATGCACTTTTGGTGAATCTTTTTTCAATACATGCCCAGTTATATCAAAACAAGTATCAAATATTGAATAATCTATTATCTCGGTTACTTGTATCTTTGGAAAAAATGGAGTTCCAGATTGCTCTAAAGCTGATATGGCCCAATTATGAATTTTTAAAGTATCCACCTTTGTATTTTGAGTATTTTCAGTTTTGCCTATATAAATTTTATTTACATTGAGCTCTGTAAGCTTTTCAACCATAAACCTAAATCTATTTTTTTCACGTAAATATGGAATAAAAATACATATTTTATTTTTTCTTTGAAAATTTTTTTGAGTGGTAATTTGAACGCTATCATTAACAAATTTCCCAGTAAATAATTGACCTTGTCCATTAGAAATATTTACACTATCAAAGTCTTTTATTCTTAAAACTTTTTTTAAATGATGAAGTTTTGAATCTTCTAAAGGCATTGTTTGAGTTTTAGAATCAATTTCTGGAAAATATATCGTAGGTGTGAACATTATTGTTTAAGAAACTCTCTAAATGCTTCCTTTGGCACACTAACTTTACCAATTTGTCTCATCTTTTTTTTACCTTCTTTTTGTTTTTCTAGTAATTTTCTTTTTCTTGTGACATCACCTCCGTAAAGCTTGGCCGTAACATCTTTTCTCAAAGCTTTAATTGTTTCTCTTGCAATGATTCTTGAACCGATGGCTGCCTGAATAGGGATGTCAAATTGTTGCCTTGGTATTAAATCTGATAACTTTTTGACCCTATTCCTACCAACATATTCTGCATTTTCCTTTGCAAGAATTGAACTAAATGAATCTATAATTTCGCCGTTTACTAATATGTCTAATTTGACAAGATTCCCTGATTCAAAATCTAAAATACTATAGTCCAAAGATGCAAATCCTTGTGAAATGGATTTTAAAGAATCATAAAAACCATTTACAAGTTCTAAAAGCGGTAATTTGTACCTAACTTTTACCATTGTGGTACTCAAGTAATTTAAATCTTCTTGTATTCCTCTTTTTTCATTTATTAGCTGCATAATTGAACCTAGATATTCTTTAGGAAAAAGTAGATTTATTTCACAGTATTTTTCTTCTACGGATTTAATATCTGTATATTTATCAATTTCGCTCGGATTACGAATAATTAACTCTTCATCATTATTGCGTATCAATTTAAATTCTACCGAAGGTGGGGTAACTATTAATGAAAGGTTAAATTCTCGCTCTAACCTTTCAACTACTATTTCTAAGTGCAATAAACCTAAAAATCCACATCTGAAACCAAATCCAAACGCAGAGGATGTCTCTGGTTCATAAAAAAAGCTGGCATCATTTAAAACATACTTATCTAGAGAATCTCGTAATTTTGTGTAATCGTCAGAGTCTGCAGGAAAAACGCTGGAAAATACCGTAGGTTGTGGTTCTTTGTATCCTGAGACAACTATTGGATTTTCGTCAGAGTCTTGCACCAAAGTATCACCAACTCTTATTTGTGATAAATCTTTTGCACCAGTAATAATATAACCTACTTCTCCAGACGTTAGTTTATCTGAGGGGTTAAATTCTAAATCAAAGTACCCCATTTCAGTCGGATCAAATGAGTAATTTGAATTTACTAATTTTAACTTTTGATTCATATTGATTTCATCCCCAAAAACCCTTACTGAAGCAACTACCCCTCTATATGAATCAAAAAATGAGTCGAAGATTAATGCATTTGTATCTTCGGTTTTTTGTACTGGTGGGTTTACTAGTGTTGGTATTGCTTGTAATAGCTCACTAACTCCAGCCCCAGTCTTTGCAGATATTTCAAATATTTCATTTTCAGATGAACCTATTAAATTAAAAATTTGTTTTTTAGCAGAATCTTTATCAGCGTCTATAGAATCGATTTTATTGAGAACAGGAATAACTTCAAGACCAGCCTCTATTGCTGCATATGAGTGCGCGAATGTTTGAGCCTGGATTCCCTGAGTTGCATCAACAAGTAGAACTGCTCCATCACATGCAATTAAAGCTCTGGAAACCTCATAAGAGAAATCAACATGACCTGGTGTGTCAATTAAATTAAGAGTTACGTTATCAAACTTTAAACGAATAGGCTGTGACTTAATCGTTATACCCTTTTCTCGCTCGAGTTCCATATTGTCTAATATTTGATCTAAATGTTCACCTGGTTTTATAAGCCCAGACATTTCGATTAATCTATCAGCTAAAGTTGATTTACCATGATCAACATGAGCAATAATTGAAATATTTCTTATATTTTTATTATCTAACATATTTATTAAGTTAATATCTTATATACCGAAAGGTTTTACATGGCAAATATTAATTCGCAAAAAAAGAGAATAAGGCAAGATAAGAAAAGAAATCTTAGAAACAAGTCTATTAAGACTGAGCTTAAATCAGTCCTTAAGTCAGTAGATGATAGTTCTGTCGAAAATAAGGCAAAAGCTCTTAAAACACTTGATATTGCTTACACAAAGGGCATTATTACAAAAAATTTTAGAGATAGAAATAAATCAAAAATTTCAAAACTCTAATAGCTTCTTTATAGAAACCAGATATCTTTTTGCATTTTCGACTTCATAACCATATTTATTGATAATATTTTCAATTTTATGAGTATTCTGAATTGCATTATTAATTTTTTTTTCATCTAAATTATTAATCTTTTTTGTTGCATCTTGATATTTATAATCATTTTTTTCATTTAAAATTTCAGATACATCCTTAGAATTGTGCTCAATTAACATTTTTAATCTAATAAGTTCTTTTATGAAATAAGATATAAAATTTCTAAAATCTTTCTCATTTAAAGTGAAGGAATTTAATAATTTTAAATCTATAGATTTTCTAGAACTATAGATAATATTGGTAAGATCCCAGGGGAAAAAATTCTCTTTTTTTTCTATTTCAAGATGCAAAACATCAATATTAGATTTAAGTGAAGTAAATTTAGGTAAATTTGATTTCTTAATTTGAAAAATGAAATTATCTTCTAAGTTAATATTTAATTTTTTAAATGAAGTTAAAGTTACAAATTCATCAAAAACGAACTTATATTTATCATTTTCAAAAAGAGATTGTGCTTGATTCGGAACTTCTTTTATTGATATTTTTTCAAGATTTATATCAAATTTATCAAGCTGATTTAAATCTGAAACTAAATTATCAGTTACCAATAATTTCATTATCCGACAAAATTAATAATCTTATCTTGGATATAAATTATTTTTTTGAATTCACTTATGTTCATTTCAAATTCCTTTTTGCATATATTTTCGACTTCTGCCTGCTCTAAGCCAATGTTTGTTTCTCGTGTATATTTCTTTTTACCATTTATTTGAACTACAAGCTCATATGTCGGATCTTTTAAATTTCCAGTGTCAACTTTAGGCCATGCTACATTAATTAATTCCTCTTTAAAATTTTCTTCGTAAATTTCAGAGGCAATATGGGGTGCCATTGGAAATAGTAAAATACATATATTCTTTATAATCATATCCTTTGAATTTTTAGATACATCTTTAGAATTCTTTAAAAATTCTGATAAATCATTATTTAATTTCATTAAATCTGAAACCGCTGTGTTGAATTCAAACTTGTCTAGGTGTTTTGAAACTGAATTTATACTTTGATTTACTTTTCTTACTATACTATCTTCATTTTTTGATAATTCTAATTCCTCTAATTTTGATAGTCTTCCAATGTTTTCCCATAATTTATTTAAAAATCTTTTTGTTCCCTCAATGCCTCCATCATTCCACTCAACTCCGTCACTTGGTGGTGCCATAAATAAGATATAAAGTCTCAAAGCATCAGCCCCATGGCTTGCAAAGTAAGATTCGGGGTCAACAGTGTTGCCTTTTGATTTAGACATTTTTGAACCGCCAAAATTTATCATCCCTTGAGAAAATAGATTATGAAAAGGTTCGTTAAAATTTAAATAATTCATATCTCTTAATGCTTTTACAAAAAATCTTGAATATAACAGGTGAAGGATTGCATGCTCAACACCTCCTATATATTGATCAACAGGAAGCCAGTTATTAACTTTACTTGCATCAAATGGCATATCTTTATTATCAGGATCAACAAATCTTAAAAAATACCATGATGAATCAACAAAAGTATCCATAGTATCTGTTTCTCTTTTTGCTTCATTGCCACATTTAGGACAATTTGTATTTATGAATTCTTCGCTTTTAGCAAGAGGTGATTCATTAGTGTTTTTATAATCATCAATTTCAGGCAGTAATACTGGTAAGTTCTCTTCGTTCTCAGGTACCATTCCACACTTCTCACAATTTATTAATGGAATTGGGCATCCCCAGTACCTTTGACGACTTATCAACCAGTCTCTCAAGCGAAATGTGGTTTTACTTGTCCCAATTTTGTTTTTTTCAAGTAACTGAATAATTTTTTTAGAAGCATCATTATGAGATGGTAAATTATCAAATTCTCCTGAGTTAATTAGGAACCCTTCACCAACATAAGCTTCGTTTTCTATTGATGATTTTTTTTCCCTATCGGATATGACTTGAACAATCTCAATGTCATATTTTTTCGCAAAATCATAATCTCTCTGGTCGTGACCAGGTACGGCCATAATTGCACCAGTCCCATAATTAATTAATACATAATCTGCTATCCATAAAGAAACTTTCTTGCCGTTGATAGGATTTATTACAAAGAGTCCTGTGTCTACACCAGTCTTTTCTTTTGTAAGAGACATTCTCTCAAATTCAGATTTATTTTTTGCATCACCTATGTATTTAAGTAGTTCATCACTATTTGGTGACAAATTAACAACCTCGCTCATAAGGTGATGTTCGGGAGAGAGCACTGCAAATGTCATTCCAAATAGAGTATCTGGTCTTGTCGTAAAAACATCGAAATTTAATTCTGTATTCTCAATATTTAAAGAAAATTCTGCACCTTCAGATTTACCTATCCAATTTCTTTGCATTGCTTTTACGTTCTCTGGCCAGTCTCCTATTTGATTGAGTCCATCTAAAAGCTCATCTGAATAATCAGATATTTTTAAAAACCATTGATTAAGGTTTTTTTGATCAACTACGGCATCACATCTGTCACAATTTCCCTCGATAACTTGTTCATTAGCTAGTACTGTTTTGCATGAGTCGCACCAATTAACCGGAGCATCTTTTTTGTAAGCTAGTTTATTCTTGAAAAGTTTAATAAATATAAATTGTGTCCACTTGTAGTAATCTTTGCTGTGTGCAGCAACCTCTCTATCCCACTCATAAAGTGAGCCGAGTCTAATAATTTGATCTCTCATATTATTTATACGTTCTTCTGTAAAAGTTTTAGGATGAATTCCAGTTTTAATAGCTGCGTTCTCCGCAGGAAGTCCAAATGAGTCCCATCCCATTGGTGATAAAACGTTAAAACCATTCATCATTTTATATCGAGTAATTACATCACCAATTGTGTAGTTACGAATATGTCCCATATGCAAGTCTCCAGAGGGATATGGGTACATACATAGGTTATAGAAGTTTTTATCTGATGAATTTATGTCACATTTAATTGAATTATTGTCTGACCAATACTTCTGCCATTTTGATTCAATTTCTTGATATTTATACTCATTCATAACTTATACACTTCTAATATTTTAGGAAAAACATTTTTAATGTCATATTTTTCTAAAACATTTTTAGTATTTTCAATTTTTTCATTATAGATTTCTTTGTTATTCATGTCTTTAGAAGCTTGGATAATACAATTTTTCAACTCATCAATATTGTTAAATAGATAGCCATTTTCATCATTTATAAACTGATTCATTGGTTCAACATTTCTAGTTATGCAAATTTTTTGATAGCTCATAGCCTCTAATAAAACTAACCCGAGGCCTTCTGAATAAGATGGAAATACAAATAAATCAATACTTTCAAAAAATTTTGACTGATCTTCAACATATCCTAAAAATGATGTTTTCTGAACTAACTTATCATTCATTTTATCATTCAAAAATTTAATATAATTTTCTGAACCAAAACCACCAATTAAAAAATTAAAATTTAAATTAATTTCATTAAGAGTGTCAACAAGATCCTCAATGCCTTTGTTTTTATTTAACCTCCCTAAAAATCCTATATTTATTGAGGAGTTTAACTCAACAGGCTTATGCTCTTTTGATGATATCCAATAATTTATTACATATGGTTTTATGTCTTTTGAATGATTTTTCAACCAACCTTCTACCTCATTAGAAATAACAATTACTGAATCAGCAATATTCCAAGACTTAACTAATTTCTTAAAAAAATATAATTTAAATATTTTTTGGTAGTTGTCATCAAGATAGGAATCATATTTACCGTGTACAGAAACTATCCATTTAAAAGAATTTTTTGGAAAAATTAATTTCTTAATTAAATAAATCATATAATCGCTCCTAGGTTGATGCGAATGAATAATGTCATATGAATTATTTTTTATTATTTTTTGAAGCTTAAAATACGAAAATATATTAAACATTCGAGGCCCTTTTAACCGATGAATTTCTCTACAAACATTTGATAGCTCGCTTTTAATTGAAAAAATATTGGGGCTATCACTGCCTATTACTATTACATCTACACTTATTTCTGAGTCAACTTGAGCAGTCACTAATTCTAAGAGGTGACTTTCCGCACCTCCTCTATTTAATGAGTTGATAATATGAGCTATTTTCATTTAAATCCTCGGTGTAATCCAGGTTGATTTAGGTGGTAATAAGTGATCAATTGATATTAAATCAATTGGCTTTAATGATGTAAACTTTACAAAAGATGATGAATCATTTAAGTCCTCAAGAATTGGCGTGATGATGTTTTCTTCTTGCATTAGTTTTTTAAATCTATACAACTCATAAACATTTGATACATTTTTATTAATGTACATTGCATTCTCAAATGAAATTCCAATATTTCCATCTAAAGAATCAACATATCCAGCTTCAGATAAATAGTTAAGAAATTTTTCTCGTTCTAGATTGATGTTAAAAAAATAAGACTTGACTTTAACATCTTCAAAATTAATTAATATGCACTTTAATTTGTAAACTAAATTTACTTTATTTGCATACTTCCACCTATGATGACCATCTAGAAGTATTAGTTGGTTAGTTTCAAACTTTTCAAGTTGATTGCTTAAATTTACACCAGGATATAAAGACAAAACTATTGGTTCAAAGTTATCTATATCTACATCCTGTGATATTTCATTTTTAACAATAGTTTCCTCATGCAATTTAATTAAATCTGTTTTATTGTTGTAGTCTGAAAAATCTGAAAGATAGCCGGTAACTCTATCCGACTTAAAGTGATACTCCTTAATATTTGTAAATTTCAATTAATTTCTTTCAGTAATAAAATTTTTGAGAAAATCCATAAAATATTCAAACATATGGTTATCGACACTATTGAATAAACTAACCCTAATTCCACCAACACTTCTATGACCATTTATGCCGATGATTCCAGTATCTTTTGCTAAGTCAACAAATTCATTATCATATTGATCATTTAAAAAATTGAAAACAATATTTGATTTACTTCTTTGATTTGCCTCAACATTGCAAACCATAAAATCAGAATTTTCATCAATAAAATCATAGATTTTTTTAGATTGTTTTTCCGATTTAGTCTGAAAATAATCAACTCCTCCCATTTCAATCATCCAATGGGTCACAAGGTTAAGAACATATATTGACAATGTAGGGGGTGTATTTAAAACAGAATTTGAATTTACAAGTAACTTTAAATTTAAATATTTTGGATTATCGATATCAACTAGAAATTCTTCTTTTGCAAGACAAATAGTAACTCCTGGAATTCCCATATTTTTTTGTGCTCCTGCATACACGTAGCTTAAATTATCAAAATTAAAATTGTAAGAACCTAAATCTGAGGACATATCAATGATTAAATTTTTATGATTAATGGAGTTGAAATCTTGAATCTGAACTCCTTCAATGGTTTCATTGGATGTCATGTGTAAATAGTCTATATTTTGAAAACCGGAATATTTATTTTCTAAATATTTATTTAACTTTTTATTTCTAGCATCTATGACTTCTAAATTTTTGAAAATTTTTTGAAAGTCTTCTGAAGTTTTCTTCCCCCAAGTACCTGTAATAAAACAACCAAGAGTATCTTCTTTATTTATATTCATTGGAATTAAAGAGTTTTGATAGGTTGCGCCTCCTTGCAGTAATAGAAGATTTATATCATTGGGTAGTTTAAATAGTTCATTAAAGTTATAATTTATTTCATTCAAAAGATCATCAAATTCATTACTCCTATGTGAAATTTCCAATACAGACTTACCAGTTTGTTTATAATTTTTTACGGATTTTTCCACCTTGTCTATTACACTTTGGGGCAACTTGGACGGGCCTGGTGAGAAATTAAATATTTTGTTCAAATGAATACCCCCTAAATAATATTTTAAACTTCTAACTAAATTTTAAACGTGTAAAAGACTTTAATTTTATTAATGCAAAAATGAATATCTTCATCCCTATCAAATATTAACTATTTAACTTGTGAATACATGAGATTTTTAATATTGCTTTCTGTATTTATTGTAAGCATAGAATTCATAAAATTTTTGCGAAACCATGCTCGTTGAAACTGCAATTGCTATTCCTATTGCTCCAAATTCAGTAACAAAAAAGAATGAAGAAACTGTAAAAAAGAATAAAGATATAAAACGACTAAAAGCATGGTATTGAATCAGATTTGAAAATAAAAGTAGTTGTCTTATCCAAAATGTATTTAAGTAAACTATATAACCAATAAGAAGTACTAACAATGGCTGATAGGCTTCTAAAAATAAAGATCCTGCAATAAGGCTTATTAGACTTTCACCAAAATAAAAATATATAATAACCACAAATGCTGACAATGGTAACAAGAAACTTCTTACAAGTTCAGAAAAGTTTAATCTCATACTTTCTTTAGAAAGCTGATTTTGAACCAATGGTGTTAAAACGGAGACTACATAAGTAATTGGTTCAACAAGCCGTTTTGCAATTCTAAAAATGCCTACTGTCGACAGGTCAGTGAAGTAACCAAGAATTACTAAATCAAGGTGCTGTGGGATAATTCCAACTAACTGATCAAGTCTCTGTTTTAGAAAGTCTAGTTTAAAATTACTAAAGTAATCTATTAAACCTTTAATAGATAATTTTGAAATTTTTAAATAATTTCTGCAAACAAATAAACTAAAAATTCCATAGACTGTCGAGAAAACAGCTTGTCCGAACAGGTAGTTATCTATATTTGCATTAAGGTTAAACAGAACAACAATTGCTATAAATCTCATAAAATTTGCTACAGTATCAACAAATGCAAATTTTTTAAATTGACCATTGAAAGTTAGTACAGCTTTAGAGCTTTCTGAAAAAGTTTGAAAGACTCTAGCAATTAATAAAACATTCAATGCAAAACTCATATTGTAACTACCAAATAATGAATTGAGTTTTGATCCAAAAACTACAATACATAACGCATAGCAAATTATTCCTATTAAAAAATCATAAATTAAAGAATACGTATACATATTCTCACCATATTTTTTTAGCATGAGTAAAGTTACATCACTATTTCTAGCATGAAGAGTTCTAAAAATTATCGCAATCAAGGCAAGAATTAATACGGCCTGACCATATCCAGAAGTTCCCAATCCTCTCGTAACAATCCCAACTTGAACAAATAGGATTATTACAATTAATAATTGAGAAGATGCGAGCTCTTTAACTTCATAAATCAGATTTTTTATATATTTAAAATTCATTTAATCAGTGGAGCTGAGGGGATTTGAACCCCTGACCCCCTGCATGCCATGCAGGTGCTCTGCCAGCTGAGCTACAGCCCCAAACTTGGTATTAACCGTATTGGTAAAGAGTTTCACTATCAAAATATATATCTTCAATATTGTAATACTCTCGAGATTCTTCAGTAAATATTTGAACCAAAATACCTTTAATGCTTATTAAAAGCCAACTTGAATTTTCTCCTTCATGTATAAATTCACTAATATTTAAATCATTTTTAATTTTTTTAACTACTGAATTCATTTGGATCATTGAATTTGCAGACCCAATAATCACACAATCGTGAAATTGGTCAGATTGCAGATTTAAAACTTTTAAATTTGATATTTTTTGACTTAATAATAAATCCAAAATTGAATCTAGTAAAAAGCTTTGTTCGTCTGATATGGTACTAATTTGAGTCACTTATAAATATATTACCATGTATTTAAAAACCCACTATTCTTAAAGTGAGGACATTTTGAAAAAAATTATCATCATTGGGGCTGGTGAAGTGGGGAGCTTCCTAGCTGGTAAATTATCAAGTGAACAACACGATGTCACTGTTGTAGAGCAAAATCCAACAAAGGTTGAAGAGCTCAATTCGACTCTTGATGCCCTTGTAATTAAGGGAAATGGTGGAAGTCCATCATCCTTAACTCAAGCTGGCTCGGAAGAAGCCGATTTAATAATTGCAGTTACAGATGATGAAAATGTAAATATGCTGTCATGCTATTTAGCAAAAAATATGGGGACAAAAAAATCTTTCGCTAGAGTTCAAGACAGCTCCTTAAAAAATGAAATAAATGATTTAAATATAGATAAAATTATTGACCCTTCTGAAAGTGCATGTGATGAAATTGAAAAGCTTTTATCAAGAGCTGGAATTTATGACATCCATGAATTCAGTAATGGAAAACTGCTTTCAGTTGGTGGTGTTGTAAGTGAAAATTCTCCATTAATAAATAATCAACTATCTAATATTCATGAATTTGGAGGAAGAGATAATTGGCTTGTTACTGCCTACATGCGTGACGGCACATCATTTATTGCAAATGGTAATACTCAACTTCAGGTTGAGGACCATGTAAAAGTAATTGTTAAAAGCGGAGAAATTCAAACAGCTACATCTTTGATTGGTATTGAACGAAAAGATGAGATTAAAAAAGTAATTATAGTTGGTGCTTCAAGATCTTCAGAATTATTAGCTGAAAGGCTATATAAAAATTATGAGGTTGTAGTAATCGACGACAACAAAAAGGATTGCAACAGAATAGCTGAAAATAACTCTAATGTTATTGTTGTTTATAATGATCCAAAAGATCCATTAAATTTACAAAATATAGGTGTGGATATTAATTCAGCTGTAGTTGCATTAAGTAAAGATGACTCCAAAAATATTGTTTGCTCATTAGTTGCTAAAGCACTAGGAGCCCCTGAGATTATAACTAGAGTAAACAAGATTGATTATCTTGAACTCCTAAAAGATTCCTCTATTCAAGCAACAATTTCAACCAGAATAACTGCAGCAAATTCAATATTGCAAGATGTAAGATCAGACCAAGTTACTTCTGCATTGACTTTCGAAGACACCGAAGTAGAAGCACTAGAAATTGTCCTTTCCAACGAATGTCATGTATTAGAAAAGTCATTAAATGAACTTGAACTGCCTGAGAATTGTCTTATTGCAGGTGTTACAAGAAGAGAAAATACTTTTATTCCTTCAGGAACATGGAAGTTTGCTGAAAAAGATAGGCTTGTCGTGTTTACTCTCCCGGAATCTATCGAAAAAATTGAAGAAACTTTTTGTTAATTTTTAAATGATAAAAGTTGTACTTTTTATTAGTGGTGGAATACTTCCAGTACTTGCATTAGCGACCATTCCAACCATATTTTATTCGTTTATGCAAGGAAATATGGAGTATGGTCTTTTACTTATAACTCTTGCTTTGATTACATTTTTATTGTCATTCCTAATAAGAAAATTTGTTTTACCCACCAGGCAATTGACAACAATACAGGGCTTTGGTGCAGTTGGATTGTCCTGGATTTTTATGTCTTTTTTTGGAACAGTTCCCTATCTTCTTTCTGGGATAGATTTAAGTTATATAAATATTTTATTTGAAACGGTTTCTGGATTGACTACAACAGGTAGTTCAATATTAATTGATATTAATTCTGTAGATAAATCTTTGTTAATTTGGAGATCTACCACACAGTGGTTAGGAGGTATGGGCGTCATAGTTTTGACAATTACAGTCCTTCCATTATTAGGTTCAGGTGGAATCAATCTCTTTAAAGCGGAATCACCTGGCCCATCTGCAGATAGATTAACTCCAAAATTTAAAGATACTGCAAGACTTTTGTGGATTGTTTATATTTCATTAACATTGATTGAGACAATACTCTTATATTTTTCTGGATTAAGTTTATATCACGCCTTTAATCATTCTCTAACAACTCTCTCCACTGGTGGTTTTAGTACTTTTAATACATCTGTTAATCAATTCTCAACTATGTCAAAGTTAATAATTAATATATTTATGTTTTTAGCTGGAACATCTTTTATCTTATTATTAAAAACTATAAGATCTAAATCTTTGAGTGAGTTCCTTAAAAGTACTGAATTTTTATTTTATTCGTTTATGGTTATCGCAACAGCATCAATTTTTTTATTTAAGACAAATTACGTAAATGAGAATATTTTAGAAAGCATCAACAACGCTTTTTTTACTTCTCTGACATTAATTACAACCACTGGATTTACAAATTTAAATTATGAAAATTGGAATATAAATTATCGAACTTTTATTTTAGGACTTATGTTTCTTGGTGGCATGGCAGGTTCGACTGCGGGTGGTATTAAAACTATTAGAGTCATTGCTCTTTTAAAATCAGTGAGGAATGAGATAAGAAAAATATTTTATCCAAATGCAATTTTTAAAATTAGGATGTCAAAATCAATACTTCCTGAAAAAATGATTGAGTCTGTGCAAACATTTTTTATACTTTATGTAGCTATTTTTGTTTTAGGTACATTTGCAGTAAGTATTTCTTCAAATGCTTTTGGTGACCCAATGTCTTTTGAAGCAACATTAAGTGCAGTGGCCTCTGCTATGAATAATATAGGTCCTGGGCTTGCAGAATTAGGACCAACTAAAAATTATTTTTTTCTTGATAGCTCAACTAAAGTACTGCTCAGCCTACTAATGGTTATCGGTAGATTAGAAATATTTCCTATTGCTATTTTGCTATATAGAAAGTCTTGGAAATCATAGAGCATAAAGAGAGTTTTCTTTTATAAATTCAATAATTTCGAACGGTATAAACTCTTCTAAATTGTTTTCAGTATTTATAATTTTTCTAACATTAGTAGAACTAATGTCTAAATAGCTTCCGTTTATGGATTGAAACTCAAAAGGGAAAGTATCTTTGAGTTCTGTATTTGAAACACTTTCTCTTGGGGCTATTAGAAAATTTGTATATTTGACTAACTCTTTAAATGAGTTCCAAGAAGTTATACCAGAAGCTGCATCTGCTCCAAGAATAAAAAAAGTATTCTCTTTCTCTAAATTAAGCTTTTTTAAAGTTTCAATAGTATAGGTAGGGTTATTCAAATTATTTTCAATGTCACTAATCTCAAATTTACTGTTTCCATCAATTAAAAGTTCCGTCATTTTGTATCTAAATGCATAATCTAAAGCGTCATTTTTCTGCCATGAAACTCCAGCAGGTATAAAAAGTATTTTTTCAAGATTAAACTGCTGTAGAGCCCTATCTGCAATTTCTTTATGTGCATTATGTGGAGGATCAAATGTACCTCCTAGAATACCTATTTTCATTATTTGATAACTTTCTTAAAATTTATACTATTTATAAAATTTCTTAACTGTTCAAAATTTCTGACTTCTGAATACTTTTTAGAAATGCCTTGATAATAATGGAATTGGCTATCACCAGTATTCCAATATTGCTTTTTTTCAGGATTCATCCAATATATATTCTGAAATTTCTTAGATAATTTTTCTATTGTTTCTTTATTTATTGGTCTGTAATTATTTCTTGCATCACCAATCACCAACAATGTATTAAAACTTGAGCTATTAATTTTTTTTTCATTCAAAAGATCACAAAATGATTTTTCGTAGTCAGAGTGCCCATCTACATGAACATAGTCATTCCAATTTGAAAGTATATTGCTTATATTGTTAAATTTTATATTTTTTAACTCTTTTGAAATATTTGTAATTCCATCTATAAATACATAAGTATGAACAGATCTAAATCTTTGAACAACACCAAACAGTAGAGTTAATCCAAATAAAGAATAAAGTGCCATAGAACCACTAATATCACATAAAAGAATTAGCCTAGGTTTCTTTTTTATCTTTGGTTTTAAAACTATATCGTAAAGACTTCCTCCATTTTTAAGAGATTTACGAATTGTTTTTCTAAATAATAACTTACCTTTAGAAGCTGATTTTGTATATTTAACAAACTTGTTTGCTAATATTATTCCCAGATTTCTTGTCTCCTTTAGTAATTTTCTTCTTTCTTCAGCATCTGTGAACAAAAAATCTTTTTCATCTAAATTGTCTTTTGGATTTAACTCTGATGGCATATAAGGATCTTTAAATTGATTTCTAAGTTCTGAAACTCTTTCAAGTATGGATTGATTTAATTGACTAATAAAGTAATTTCGATTCTCTTCATTGATGATTTCATCTAATCCATTATCAAAATCAATATCAAAAAAACTTACTGAATCAAGAAAAGCAAGAGAGTTCTGTAATTGATTTAACCAATAATTATTAGATACTGGTCTACTAAAATCTATTTCACCAAATTCTTTTATGATTTCATCAGCAAGTTTTTGAAAT
>Ga0181394_1000459_pt1 | contig 18125 bp, 14 predicted proteins | sample 17SPOviralmetaG_FD_130123 | JGI IMG/M metagenome (GOLD analysis project Ga0181394, IMG submission 130123) | Marine viral communities from the oligotrophic San Pedro Time Series (SPOT) site, San Pedro Channel, CA, USA - 17 SPOT_SRF_2010-11-23 | ecosystem: Environmental > Aquatic > Marine > Strait...
CTAGACAGCTTAGTAGCTAAATACAACATATACGAAGCAAAACCCCAGCAAGTTGGTGGCGTAGATGGCATAGTTTTTACTGGTCAACTTTATTAAACCACATAAATAAAATAAATAAAAAAAACCCCACCTTATGGTGGGGTTTTTCGTTATAGGTTTTTGTGAGGTTTTATGCTTCGAAGGTTTTAGTTGAGTTAGCTCCACTTACAAACACTCCATTCTCTAAGTCGCTGGGACCACCAACAGAGGTTGTGAATGTCAAATCAACACTCTTATTCGATCCAATCGAAGAAGAGAAAGATTCACTCACAAGCTGCGCTCCTTTAATGGTGTAAACCATAGCAGGATCTCCATCTTCTGCTTTGAGAGTTAAACTAAGTTCGTATGAACCTTCGTCATTGATTTCATTCGCAAGGTTTGTTACAGTCATCTCATTAACAATAGCATTAACTGAGAGAGTTGCTTGGACTGGGAATTCAACAGGTCGTGCGTATGCAAACTTTGTTCCGAGCCTCTCGATAGGAGATCTTGAAAGAGGGATTGACAGTGAAGCGCTTTGAATGTGCGCTCCAGTAGTCCCGCCACCAATATTAGCAAGACCCCCTGTAATGTTCGCGATACTAATCTCGATGTCTCCCGGACGTAGAGCCACTTCGTCAGACACACCTTGTATCGCGGGTGGGAAATCTGGCGAACTTGCTGTGGTGATAGCTGAACCATCAGCTTGGTTAACTGCTGGATTAACAGCAGCTTCACCTGCTGAAGAAGCTATGTTGGCAGCTTCAAAACTCACAGAAACACTTGGTAAAGAACCCACAGAAAGGTCTAAAGTGTAATCGCTTAAGTAAACGTTGCCTAAGCCGATAAAATCACAGTTTCCAGCTCCCGAAGCATCTACTCCCGTTGCGTCAATACCTTCAGGAACCGTAGCGATGTAAAGATTCCTTCCAGAGCCTTCTCCAAGAAAGCCTGAAATGAATGATCCTGATTTGCTGGTCCCAGCAATATCTCCTGTTAAAACATGGAATCCTAATGCCCTTTCGTTAAACCCGTCTGTCACAAGATACGAAGTATCCACAGATACAGTAGGTGCTTCAAGAACCATTGAGCCAATTTTTCCAAGTTGTCCGAATTGGTTTACGTCTTGACGACTAATGTTAAAATTGTAGTTGGCGCTCTGGACACGTTCTAATTGTTCATGATCCCCAACATCAACTGAAGTTGCCTCTTTACTAACGTAAAGGGCTTCCGATTGGTAAATTACTCTATTTCTGGCCATAATATTACTTATAAATACACATTAAAATTAATTTGTGTCATTGTTTTTTTTAAAAGTGATCCTTATTAAGCTTCAAATGCTCCTGATTTATTAGCACCGCTAACAAAAACTCCATTCTCCGTATCATTAACCCCTCCAATACTAGTGGTGAATGTAAGGTCTACAGATTTGTTAGAGCCTATAGATGAAGAGAATGATTCACTAACTAATTCAGCTCCTTTAATTCTATAATGCATAGCTTGAGTTGTTGTGTCGCCTTGTGTGTCCTTAAGTGACAAATCAAGAGTGTGAGTAGCTGTCTGATCAATAACAGTAGCTAAGTTCTTAGCTGTCAATTCATTAACAATTGCACTAATCGAGAGAGTTGCTTGAATTGGGAAATCGACCACTCTAGCGTATGCAAATTTTGTTCCTAATTTTTCTAGAGGTGATCTGGAAAGAGGGATAGACAAAGATGCGCTTTGGATATGTGCAGACTCATTGTCACTCTCATCAATATCAACTATTACATCGCCTTGTGCGCTTGCGATACTTACTGAAATATCGCCGGGTCGAAGAGCGATCAGAGCGGATTGTCCTGTATTACCGCTAGGAAGAACGATGGGTTCGTCATTTTCGCGAGCTTGATTTCCGCCCGTAATTGTAACTGCTGGAGTAAGCATCCCGCTTACGTCATCGGTGGAGCGAATATTAGCTGCTTCAAAAGTGGCTGAAACTGTTGGCAGTGATCCAACTGACAAGTCTAGAGTGTAATCAGTAAGGAATGCGTTTCCAATCCCAATGACACTTTGCTTGGGTGTAGCAGCATTATCTAACGAACCAGTGATTTGTATGGTGGCATCTTTGCCTTCTGGTACAGTTGCTATGTAAATATTTTTACCCGAAAGCTCAGAGATATGTCCAGAGATAAAAGATTTTTCGATGTAAGGGTCATCTCCAACTGGGTCCGACGAATTGTCTCCCGTCCCTGTTCCCACATAGAAACCTAAAGCCCTCTCGTTAAATCCATCCGTCACCAAGTAAGAGGTATCAAATGATACTGTTGGTGCTTCAAGAACCATTGAGCCAATTTTTCCTAATTTGCCGTAGCAATACACATCTTCGCGGGAGATGTTAAAGCCGTAGTTGGCACTTTGGATTCTCTCCAGTTGTTTGTGTCCTGTTACCCCTGTTGACATTGCGTCATTACTGACGAAAAGGGCTTCTGATTGATAGATTACTCTGTTTCTGGCCATAATAAGTTATTTTTTAATGTTTACAATTTTTTTGCTATAATATGAAATTAAGAAAATCTAAACCTGTTGATTTTAATATCGAAATCGATGAATCCGACATATAAATCGTTGGCTAATGACTTCCTTGCTTTGTCTGTTAGTTTTGAGGTGGTTGCAGTTTCAATTAAGAATGGTTTTTGATTACTGTATTGACTTTTTAATGTATTATAATTATAAGTCCCACCTTTAAGGTCACCATATTCATCTACAGGATGACCTGTCATTGGAATAGGGTAGAAAATTTCGTTATGTGAATCAGCGAAGATGGAAAGAACTCCATCTAACTGATAGCTGTCTTCCGCTAAGATGACTGCATTTGCGCGAACTGTGGTGGTTTCTTCCCCACCAAAAGCTAAAGGTTCGTTTAAGATACTAGCTGTAGAAAGAAATATTGCGGGAACAACCTGATCATACGGAGCGATACCAGAAGTTACAGAATTAGGAACTCTAGAATTAACCATGAATTTTTGCTCCACAATCAAATCTTCTTCTGATTCATTAGAGAAGTAGACATTGAAATCTTTAACTGCGAAAGTTCCTGTAATTACCGAGTCTGATGTGTAGTTGCTACCTGTTTCTACAATGCGTCCATTGTCATAATCAATATAATGTGAATCACCCGGTATACCTGTAGGTAGGATAGCTCCACTTATAGAAGAGTCATTTACAAACTGTTTATATGGGCTAGAAAAAGCCTCAAAGCTACTATCTATGAATGGATCATCTGTATTATACAATCTTCCTGTCTTGTTGGAAAAAGCTTCCCCTTTAGTCAGAAGAAAGTTATCGAACCAAAGCATAAAAGAGTTGGTTATCTTATGGGCGAATTGTTCTTTCATTTCAGTTGTTTGAATTCTTTTTTGTATTTATTGATCAATGCTGAGATATATGGTGTGTTTTGAAAGCGTCCTGTCCTAACTTGATTTCTCGATTGTATCGCGGCTCCAGATCTTCCACTGTTTTTTCTAAGTAAATAACCCAAACCAGAAATACCCGTTTCAATTCCTTTAGCCCAGCTTCTTCCGCCGACATATGGTAAAGGGGTTACTGCAAATATTTCTTTTGCTTCAGGTATGTTCACTGTGTAAGTTACCCCTATTTTAGCTTCACTTACATAAGTATAATTAATTCCTTCTAAAATTTGTAGTATTGGCTGTATAGGCTGGTCACCTTGATCGAAGCCAATAAAAGCAAAAAGATTAGTGACTCCATTCAATGTCCCACTCATATTAGTTGCTGAAGGCCCAGATTTTATCTCCATAGTTACGGGGTGAGAAAGGAACTCCTTAATCATTTTAGCTTTTAAATCCTCAAATTTTTTTTTGAATTCTTTATTAAAAGGTTTTTTAAGTAGTTTTGGAGCCTGTCTTTCTATGGCCTTTATTACGTCTGATGGTAACCTAGTCATTATTCGTCAGTTGGAGTAAGTAGGAAAGTGAAAAACTTGTTCGTAGTTAAACCGCGAGGAGAGCCATCGCTTTTGATCGCGAATCTTTTACCATCAAATTCGATTCTTCTCGATTCCTCAAGATAATCATATGCATCACTTTTAACTACAATCTTAACAGAGCCTTGTGGTAAAATTATTTTGTTTTGTGTTCCTTCTTGATTACCTTCGTTTGATAGATATTCTTCATCCATATCTATATAATAAACCCTAGCCTCAAACGTTTGAGATTCAGTGGTATATTCCACACTGTTTGTGGAACCTGCGTTTGTACGCCCATAGATTGAGTTGTATCTAGGTGTAGATGCTACAACTGTTCTTTTACTATTCTTGTATACAGTAATAGTTTGAGCAAAAGTTGTATGAAGTGTGTCATACAATCCATTGATTGAAGACTCCATATTTGTTGATAAAAATCCCGCCATGTTGATATTTACACTTTTTTTCTTATAATTAAGCAGGATAAAGGATGAATGCTAAAAATAATTTGAAAACTAGGTCTAATGATGAGATATCTTCATTGTTCAAGATGATGCTTATGATGGTCGAGGACATGAAAAAAGACCATGATTTCCATTATGACAAGTTATATGAAGAAATACCAGACAAGTATCATCCAATAATAAATGCTGCTGATCATTTCACGGAAGATAAAGTATCTTGGATTAGAAAGAGAATTTTAGACTATGGGAATGAAAGTCTCCGCAGTATGAAAAATGAATTAGAAAATTACAAAGTTGAATTTATATTTAAGTAAGGATTATGGAATTTAAAAAATTATATCAATTTACTGTTGATGATGAGCGCGAAATAGAAAAAGAATCTAAGCGCACCAACAAGAAAACTGGGGATGTCACCATCACGAAGAAGATGGTCAAGAAGAAAGTCCCTATTGAGGTTAAAATCAAAAAACCTTCTCGTCGCCAGCTTGAAGAAGCAGAGCTTCAGTATTCTATTGAGGTGAGTAATTGTGTCAAAAAAGGCATTTTAACCAAGGCTATGTTGGCGAAGAAATATGCTGATACTGGAGGCGCATTTTCTGAGGACGGGTTGGAATTATATGGAGATCTTTATAAAAAGATTTTTGAACTTCAAAATGAATACACCCGTCTAGACACTATTGAAAAGCCGACAAGCAAGCAGAAGGAACAAATGGAAAAAGTTAAATCTGAAATAGTTAAAGTCAAAAGAGAGCTTGTCGAGGTTGAGTCTGGACTTCAAAATCTTTTCGAACATACAGCAGATGTCAGGGCGCAGAATAAACTTCTTCTTTGGTACACTTTACACCTTACTTACATTCAATCCGAAGATGATGAAAATCCTTATGAGTATTTTAAAGGTGGAGATTATGATGAAAAGTTGGAAGACTACTATCAAAAAGAAGAGGCTGAATCCGAAGTATACAATCAAATCATTAAAAAAGTATCGACCGTATTAGCTTTTTGGTTTTTCAATCAAGCGTCTTCTCAAAAAGAATTTGAAGAGATAATTGAGAAGTCTGAAAAGGGTGAGCTATAATAATGAATACTACGTCTCTTTAATAGGTGAGATTTTTGATGGATATTCTGTAAGTGAATTTGCAGGTGAAAAAATATTCATCAAGCATATCAACATAAGAGATCAAAGGTATTTGCATAAATATTACGAATTTTATAGAGATAGAGCTTTATCTAAAGGTATAGATTCTAGAGATGTAGCATATAAAAGGATAATTGAGGATGAATTGTGGTCAGAGAAAGATGATTTAAAAATTAATTCTCTAAATAAAGAGGTTAAAAATTTAAAGAATACAAAAAAGGCATTATACCTACCATCTAAAATAAAATCATTCGAAGAAACTATTAATGAGAAATCAAAAAAACTCTATGAGCTAAAAGCTAAAAAACAAGAATTAGTCGGTGTAACCGCTGAAAGTTATGCTGAAAGTAGAGCTTCAAGCGAAATGCTTAGATTTTGTGTTTTTAAAGATAAGGAATGTAAAAAAGAGTTATTTTCTGAGGACGAGTTTGATGAGCTTGAGTTTTATGAGGTGCAACAATTGAGTATTTTATTGTCTGAATCATCCGAGAAGCTGAGTGAAGAAAATATTAGACATGCTGTATTGAGGCCATTTTTCAGCTTATACTTATCTAATTGTGAAAATTTAAAAGATTTTTATGGCAAGTCTGTTGTGGAATTGTCTGCACATCAGCTTAAAGTTGCCACGTATGCTAAAATCTTCCACAGTATTTTTCAATACGTAGACGATATCCCAGACAACATTAGAGAAGATCCTGAACTTTTATTGGATTTTGCTGAAAACCAAAAAGGAGGTAATTCATCTAATAAACCTAAAATAAAAGATGATGCAGCCGCTTCTGCTGTTTTTGGTGCTACTAAAGAAGACATGGAGTATATTAATAAAGAGGATGGAGAGACATCCTTGTCATTAAGTGATGAGATTAAAAAGTCTGGTGGCAAGCTAGACATGAAACAAATGATGAGATTAGCAGGTCATGATGTGTAATATTAGTGTATATACACACTAAAGGAACAAGATTATGCCCATCAAAGTACCAGTCACACAAACAGGTTTAGAGCAGAGTATTCAAAACGCAGCTAACAAAGCTGGGAAGAATCTTAAGATTAATATGGGGCCGGGGACCAAGAGTGTCGAGGGTCTTATTCAGCCTTTAGGAAGATTAACTGGGAGAGCTGACGATTTTACGAAATCCATGACTGCTGCTAACGCCCGTGTTTTGGCGTTTGGAGCTTCTGTGGGTGTTGTCGCTGCTGTCACTAAGGGTTTCAAAGAGTTGGTTTCGACTACTATTAAAGTTGAAAAAAGTTTAGCTAACATAAACAGTATTCTAAATCAGAGTAATGCTCAATTAGAGTCTTTGAAAGGAACTCTTTTTGATGTTGCCAGAAACACAGAAACAAGTTTTGATTCTGTAGCTGAGGCTGCTCTAGAATTATCTCGTCAGGGTTTGAAAGCTGAAGAGGTTACCAAAAGACTTAATGATGCTTTAATTCTTTCTCGTCTTTCTGGATTAAGTGCTGCTGATTCTGTTTCTGGATTGACTGCGGCTATCAACTCTTTTTCTGCATCTGGGATTACTAGTACTGAAGTCTTAAATAAAATTTCTGCCGCAGCAGCTAGCGCTGCCGTATCTGACAGGGATTTGATTGAAGGTTTAAAGCGTTCCGGGTCAGTTGCGATTTCAACTGGAGTTTCTTTTGATGAACTGCTTGGAATCATATCTGCGCTTCAGCAAAAAACAGCGCGTGGCGGTGCTGTTATAGGTAACTCACTAAAGACTATTTTTACTAGATTGCAGGATGTCGATAAACTTCGAAGCCTTCAAGATTTAGGCGTTCAAGTAAGAGATTTGGAAGGTGATGTTTTATCTGCTAATAAAATTATAGAAAACTTAGCTCCAGTATTTGATAAGTTAAGTCAGTCATCAAAAGTTAACTTGGCAGATAATTTAGTTGGTAAATTCCAAATAGCTCCATTCCTTTCGTTGTTAGAAGATTATAATTCAGAGATTGTAATTAGTAATAAACAAGCTCAAGTATCTTTAAATGCTACCAATGAAGCTTATAAAAGAAATGAAGCTCTCAATGAAACTCTCTCCTCGGCAATAAACAAAACCTCCGTAAGTCTTGAAGAACTCGCTAATAAACTAGGTGAAATAGGTGTTACTGATAGCTTCAAAAATCTAGTGGACTTTTTCGGAGGTTTAGCAGAAAAAATATCGGGCGTTTTAGATGGTGATGGAATAGGTTCCAAATTAGCCAAGGGTCTTGTTAAAGGTATAAGTGCTATTGTGACAGGGCCGGGTCTTTTGTTGTTGTTGGCTATTGTAGCTAAATTGGGGAAAGATTTTATCGCTTTTGGTTTTAACGCTTTAAAAACATTTTTCGGTATTAATAAAGCGGCTAAAGAACATGCTGTACTCCAAGGTCAAATAGCGCAAGCATTACTTAATGATTCCACCCTTAGAAGAGAAATTCTTAGGATAGAGAATTCTTCTTTATCCGTAGAGCAAAAAAGAAAAATTCAAGCAGATGCTTTAACAGGAGCTTACAATGCTCAGTTGAATGTTATGAGGCAAATGCAAAGTATTGCCGCGACTATTACCCCATCAGTAATGAGGGGTACTAAAGCGGCAAGAACTGGTAAAAATGATAAAACTGGTAGAGCTGCTGGAGGATTCTTACCTATTGGTGCGGAAAAATCTGACATCTCTAGAGGTGTAGGTGGCGCACCCGCTTCTGCGAAACCCGTTATCATCCCCAACTTTGCATTTGGTGGCGGTAAGCGGGGGACAATGGTTGCTAATAGTAGTGAATATATTGTTCCTAATTATGCTAATGGTGGAGACGCTATCTTTAATCAGAACATGGCTTCTTCAATGGGTCTTCCTGCTAACGCTAGGAAAGTGAGAGCCGCTAGCGGTTATATTCCGAATTTTGCCGATCTACCAGAAACAATAAATGCCAAAGGAAAGTATGTAATGATGCATGGCCAAAAGGGTAACACAAACCCAAATTCAATAGCATATAGACATCCTGATGGCAAATTTAATACGACTAACAAGAAAGGCGCTCAAGCCATTAGGGTTCCAGTTTATGGATTATCTACTGCACATAAAGGTAAAGATGTTGACGGATTCATTAAGGATTTAGAACGTTACTCTTACAACAAAGCTCTTAAAGAAGCTAAGATTCTTAGTAACAACGAAATGCCTAACCCTGTAAAACAAGGCTCTATAAAAGCTAAAGTTAATAAAGGATCAGTAGCTGGTTTCGCGGGAAGCATTTATGAATTAGTGTTAGCCACTTTATTGACTGATGAAGAATTTTTGTCTTATGCGTCACAAACTGATACTTCTAATTTTGACTTGAACTTGAAGGGCCAAAGTAAATTATTAGATTTATATGGAATTACAACAAAGCCGTCCTTTGGTGAAGTTAAGGGCCGTAATAATCCTGACAATATAGCTTCAGCTGCTGCGAAAATATATAGAGTTGCTGGTATAGGTGGTAAAGATAATAAAGCTCAACAATCCAAGTTAGTTGGTAAAAAAATGTCTCACGATTTAGCTGTTAAGCTTGGATTGAAGTCTCCAGCGCGGAAGGGAATACATATAATAAAAAAGTCTGATCTTCCAATTTTAAATAATTCAGGAAAGACGTTTTCTACAAGTGGCGGTGTCGTATCGGCTGCCGCCTCTGGTTATATACCTAACTTTGCTGAAGGGGCTTTAGAAGACGCTATTGGTAGAGAAAAAGCTGCTGGTTTACCAGTGAGCCAAATTAGAATCAATCAAAGCGGCAAACTCCGCAACTCGAAAAACCCAATGGGTCTCGCGGTGACTAATACCCGAGATGAGCCTACTGGGGCGATTCCTGCTGCTAGAGGGTTCATTCCTAATTTAGCTAAAGGCAAAGGCGGTAAAAAAGGCAAAGACGATGGGGAAGAAAAACAGGGTAGAGATATGCTGGGTATTGTTTTTGCTGTTCAAGCTGGGTTAACTGGAGTTGCGGCGGCTACAGATGGAGCTAAAGATGGGATAGGGTTTTTTGCGAATGCTCTTTCGGGAGCAGCTGCATCAGCAACAGGTTTTATTTTTGCTGGTCAAGGATTAAAAGCTGCTACTGAAGGGATGAGTGGACCACTTGGTGCGGTTGGACAAAAGATGGGGGCCATAGGTGCTATGGCTGGATTAGCTATAGGAGGTTTAAAATTATTTAAAACCGTAACCCATAAGCTTACTGGAGACGCTGAAATGGCAGCAGCAGCTACTAAAAAGTTGGGTATTGCTGCCGAAAAAGCCGCTTTGATTTTAGGGAAAGAGGAGAAGGAAGAGAGGGGAGCCGAAGCTTCACAAGCTCTTGAAAAGTTATTAAAGACGGAGCGAATAACAATAGGTATAGAAGATGCTATACTGCCCGAGCCAAAGCTGAATGAGGATGGGACAGACCTTACAACGGGAAGCAAGGCTATAGTCCTCGCAAAAACACTGTCCAGAGTCCTATTTCCCAACAGATTTGGAACGAACATAAACAAAAGCAAACTTAATGACGATCAATACATCAAACGTGCCATTGCCGATGGAATGGGGGCTGTAGGCTTAGACAAAGCTACCGCAGCAGGTTTAGAGATCGAAGGTTTAGACGAAAAGAAAGTTGCAGTTTTAGAACAGGCTTTTCAGACAGGTTCAGATGCGGGAATCAGAGCTGATGAGATGGTAAAAATGTTGAAAAATTCTGCTATGTCGGATGGAAAAGCCTCTTTAAATAAAGCTGAGACATCAGCATTTGCCGATAGAGTATTTAATCGAGTTACCGATGCATCAGAAATGCAAACTATTAGGCTTGAGGATATTGATAAAGATGCTGCGAACTTGTTCGCGCAAAGCGCAGGATTCGTCATGGGTGACAAAGATGGTATGGCCGATAGGGATCGTATGTCTTCGGGTGCTGAGTATCGTGATCTGGAGTTAGCTGTTAAAAGATTCGAACAGATCGTAAAAACCAGATCTGGGCTGGGGAGTGATGAAGAAGCTGAATTAGATCGTGTTCGTCAGCGGCAATCTGAGATAACCAGTGAAAATTCTTTCATTAAGACTACGGCAAAACGCGCAGATGGGTTTGGCAATCTAACTGGTTTAAATGAAGATGAAGAGCTTCAGTTAAGGAAATTGATTTCAGCGAGAATACAAAAGATACTAAAAGATAGGGGGCAGACTCCGGGAAAAGCTAAAGAGTTGGCAGATAAAATAACAGCCGAGGGAAGAAAGGGCCAAGAAGCAGAAATTAAAGAGCAATCTACTGTTGACGTTGAGGGGATAAGAAGTTTTTATAATACAGCTGTTAAGATTAATAATGAATCAAAGATAAGAGAAGCAATAACTAAAAGAACAAAGGATGACACGGCAGAGGAGACAAAACTTAAGCAAAAACTTCTTAAGGCTACTCAGGATACCAATTCTTCTGACATTAGCAGGTCAGAAAGTATTAAAAAAATAGAAGCTAGATTAAAATCTCTTAATTCTTTACAGGATAAAAATAACAAATCGATTGCTGACTTCTCAAAAGAGATTAACGAGATGGCTCTAGAAAAAACGGGCGATATAACGTTGGACGGTGCGGAGAAGATTCGTAACGCTTTCGCTGGGGCAAGATTAGAATCTGAAGAATTCCAAAAAGGAGTAGAAGGCATACTTAATGACTTTACTGCCGCAGCCATCAGTGACGCAGGTACTGAAGGTGTTAAAGGTTTTGAGGAGGCTATACAAGGTCTTGGTGGTGATTTTGCAACAGTAGAGTTAGGAAGTAAAAAGTTGCAAACCGCAATGCTTTCATTATTAGCTACTTTAAATACTGACGCAATAACTAATAAAGATGGTCTTCTGGAAGTTATTAAAAGTTTAAGTGAAGGTTCGGATTTGGAAAGAGTTATTAAGAAGAGGAATTACGAGACGGGTCTCCCGAGCGCTTTGGCGCAAGCTGATCTTCAAAGTAAGAAAGCGGAAATCAACAGAATAACCCCAGAAGAAACACAAAGACGTAATACTATTCGTGAATTACAAGCCCCTAGACTTGGAGCTGGGGAGGCTGATAGTTTACGTAGGGCTGCTGAAGTTGATAGGCTTAATGTAATGCAACAGCAAATTGAAGCCCAAAGAAAACTGGCTTTAATAGAACAAGACAGAGTAAAGATAGGTAAAGACATTCTGATAGCACATGCAGAAGCAAATGATGTAGACCAAGGTGTAATTAATATGACTCGGGGTTACACTGACTTGAAAGATGTGACGAATGAAATTGCACAGATGGGTGAAGCAGAAAAGCAACTTTATGAAGATCAAACTGCTGAACTCAGAAATCAAACTGCTGAAATAGAAAAGCAACTGAAATTAAGAGGAATATCTACTGCAAACATGCTTAAGCAAGCTCAAATAGATGAGAAAGGATATTTTGGTGCTGGGTTTGACGAAGGGTTTTATAAAAATATTGAAACAGCGGAAGATTCTTCTTCAAGATTAGGACGAACACTGGGTGACGCTAGTTCAATGTTTGCCTTTAATATGGCTAACGCAATGAACGATGCAATTCGGAAGGGTGATGATATAGGGGATGCTTTGATAGGGGCTGCTACTGGCTTCTTGACTATAATTAGTGATGCTTTAATGCAAAAATCAATTAATGACATGCTAGGTGGTAACTTTGGAACTAAAGTCACCAGCGATAGCGCCCCCAGCGGATTTCTTGAAAGTACTTTTGCTGGGGTTACTGGTTTCCTTAAATCGATTAACCCCTTTCAAAGTGGAGGTGCGATTACAGGGGGATCAGGAACTAAAGATGATGTTCCAGCTATGCTTATGGGCGGTGAGTTTGTCATGAATAAAAAAGCTGTTAAAAAATATGGTATGGGATTCATGTCATCTCTTAATAATGGCTCTATTCAAGGTTTTGCTTCGGGAGGAATTGCTATGCCCGGTTTTCAAGGCGCTGGGGCTATAACTGGTAGGGCTAATTTAATGTCTTTCGCCACTCAAACGCATGATCCGGGAATGCAAAAGTTAACAATGTTTGGGCGTAGAAATAATAAAATACAAGAGCAATATCAAGCTGCCAAAGGTCAAGCTTTTCAGCTATCTGTTAGTGAAACAGAGGCTCGCGAACGCGCAAAAAGGGAAGCAGAAGAGAGAAAGGAAGCTCTTATGGATCAACTTAAAGGAGCTGTTATCGGTGCTGCTGTTAGCGCTGGCATGAGTAGTATGATGAAGGGCGCTTCAACAGCTTTCAAAGGTAGTAAAGCTGCTGGTGGCGGTTTTTTCGAAAACACGATGGCAGGATTAAAAGGGTCTTTATTTGGTGGTCAAGGGCAAATTGCTGATGGTAGCATGGCTAATGTTGGAGGTTTAAAGAATCTATTTACCGGTAATTTTAGCCAAGCTCTTGGAGTAGGAAAGTTTCAATCATATAATGCAAAGACCGCTAGCGCTACTGGGCCAAGCGCAACTGCATCAAAGTCTAATGATAAAAACATCTTTTCAGGTATGGGTTCAAGTATGCTTAAAGGGTTAAAATCGTTGAATCCATTTCGGCTTTTTAGAGGTAAAGCAGGTAACTCTATGGAAGGTTTTGATTATGCCGCAAACGGGATGCCTTTTGATAAAGACGGTAATTACCTAGAAGATAGCCCTTTGAATAGGGCTACAGGAGGTTTAATCCCTGCTTCTGGAGGAGTTGATACGGTTCCTGCTATGCTTTCAGGTGGAGAGTTCGTCATGAACTCTGCCGCGACACAAAGAATTGGTACTGGTAATTTAGAAGATGTTAATGCTGGCTCATCTGTCGATTCGGGTTCAACAGGGTTGATATCTAAAATGGAAGAGCTTATAAGAGCTACCGAACAGACTAGTAAAGTTGGAGAAATTAATATAACAATTAATGGATCTAGTGGGGAGGAAAACCAAGAAAACTCTGGTGAGGCATCGAGGCAACAAAGAGAGCTTGCCGATAAAATCAAGACGGTGGTTAAGCAAGTTATTGTTGATGAAAAAAGATTGGGAGGACAACTTAGAAAGTAATGTTTGATACAAGATTAAATGATGAAGTAAGGGTTTTTATTTCTGGTCAAGAGCTGTCTGGGATTGAAAACGCTGATATTTCGTATTCAAGCTCACATACCATTATTAAACCTTTAGGTGCTACAATGGGTTATACTGCTAATGACCAAGATATCACTCAAGAGATTTCTTTTTCCAGATATCTTATTTACGATGATCCAATTACTGGTTATACTGGAGATATTCATATGTCTGGAAGTATTCATTATGATAACAAGTCTTATGGTTTTGAGAGTGGATATTTAAATAGTTACTCTGTTAATTGTGCGGTGGGTTCTGTACCTAGAGTGAGTGTTAAATTTGATATTGTTGATGAATTAAGGACTGGTCAAAGCGCTTCTGGATCTATTTCTCACCCAACTATAGACATTCCAAGTCAAGGCTCTATAAGTATAACTTGTGATAACTCATCTTCAAATAGAGTTATAGGTTTTGATTATTCGTTAACCGCTTCAAGGAAAAAGCATTTTAGTATTGGAGAGAAAAGTTCTTCTGCGGTTGAATTTATACCTCCTCTAGAATATTCTGCTCAAGTTCAAATAGAGGTAGATGATGCCCTCCTTGAAAGCGGTTATAATTTTTTAGATAATAAAGAAAATAAAACTGTTTCATTTGCGATAAATGGCAGGAATTCCAACTCTATTCAAACACTCAATATACCAAATGCATCTTTAATTGGTGAAAGCTTAAGCACTTCGGCAGATGGTTCTTTAAAATTAAATTTAAATTATATTGGTCATGGCTTCTGATTTATTTTACAACAGGGACTCAAATATTTCTGGGGTTACAATTGAGACTGATTATTTAAGTCTTGCACTAACCCCTGTTTATGGGTCAAAAGCATCCTTTTCTTCTAGGGAATATTCTTATGAAACTGATGATTTCTACTTAAATAGAATACCGAATTCCATGAATAGTTTGGAAGCTAGTTTTCAAGTTAAGTATGATTTAAATGAGGCTAATACCCAAAAATTAGCAGCTTTTATAGAGGATAATAATGGAAACAGAATGTTTGAATTCAACATAGACAATAGCGGGATTTATAAATCTATGTCTGGGGTATCTGACAATTATGCGATTAATCATGTCAACAATCAACATTATGAAGTTGCTGTTTCTTATTCTGTAGATCAGGCTCCAAATTTATTTAATTGGTCTGGGATGAACTTCTTGAATTATGATTTTCAGGAGTGGAATGATCAAAGTTATGAAAAATATGATATAATTTATTCTGGTGTTAATAATAACAAACTAGATAATTTCTATTACTGCATAGAAGACCATGATGCCTCAAACGACGAAGTAGATGGGCCTACAGGATCTTCATCTAAATGGTCGCAGGATTTCTTTTTTGAGCCTGATATTGGTTTTCAGAACGATGTCGAGTTAAAAAATCATATGACGGCTTTTAAAAATTCTTTTCATCTTAGGATAAAAGATAGAGATAACAATGCTTCATTTCCTGTAAGTTATAAGTTCACTAGTATAACAGATAAGCAGTTAAAGGCTATGCTTCATTTCTTAGAAAATAAAGGAGGCTACAGAAACTTTAGGCATGATATCCCGTCTATTTATAATAGGCCAAAAGCAATGTATTGTCCTCAATGGTCACATACATGGAAATATAAAAACTCTCACGACTTAGAAGTAACTCTTATTGAGGATGTTTTAGGTGTAATAAAAGAAAATTAAAATGGCTAGAGATATTTTAAAGAGTAATAATTCAATTGTGATTGCTGGCCAAAGACCAGCATTTACTACTGGTGATAGAACTGGGAGTGATATGAATGGCGCTTATATGAGTACTGTTCAAAGCGTATCCGTTGGCTTCTCTCAGCAAAGGCAAAAGTCAAAGCAGGTTGGATCTAAGGGTTTAGCTGTTAATAATATAACTAGGATGCCAGATGTTGATTTAAATATAAATTACTATTATAGCCCAGCCATGTTGAACGAAAACATGTTAGGTTTGATAAACGACCAAATAAGTGGCAAGTCTGCTTTTTTTAGTGACTATGATAATCAGGATCAAAATTTTTACATAGTAAACCATCAAAATCAAGAGTCGGACATAATTCGTGATAAAGTAGCCGTAGTTAACGATTTAAATAGCAATACAGAAATAATTTCTATTGGCAATGCTTTCCTTACTAATTATTCTCTTGGCTTCTCGGTAGGATCTCAGCCGATTGTATCTACATCTTACAAATGTTCTAATGTTAGGATGGAAAAGGGTAACTTCGATGAGTGTGAGAATCCAGCTATTAATCTACAGTCTGGTAATAATCAAGGTGTTGGTGTGGTTCAGTTGGAAAATGCAGACGTAAGCGGTTTTGGAGATTACACAGGTATAAATAGGTTTGATGCGCCTCTTTGTTCCCCTACAGAATTAACTCCAGTCCTTCAAAATCTACAGATAGGTGGAGCGCCTATTGCTGGGTCAACTCATTTACAATCTTTCTCTTTCAGTATACCAATCAATAGAGTTGATCTATTTGGTCTTGGTAGTGATTATCCTTACGGCAGAAAGGTTCAATATCCAATCAGCTCTTCTGTCGCGGTAGAATTTTTAGTTTCGGGCTTAGAGACTGGAGATATAGCTGATTTAATTACAAATGAGTCAGGTTACGATTTTGGTATACGTATTCCAGATACTGGAGAAGATTATGTCCACACATTTTCGTTTTCTGGATTAAAGCTTGAAAGTTCTAATTATACGATGAATGTGAATCAACAAATGACCTACTCTTTGTCATTCAGTTATGAAATAACTAATTAATCATAATCAATTTTAATATTCTTACTTTCGTAAGTCTTCTTCTTCTCTGCTATATGCCGCTGACCATTTCTTTTAGAGGCGTAATCGTTAAAGTATTTTTGTTTAACTGGGTCTGATCCTCCAGATTTTTCTGCTCGTTTTTGACTCATTTCTGCTGAATAGTCAAGCATATCTCCTACAGTACCCTTCTTTCCCCCTGTGCTGTCCGTAAACTGTCTTTGGCTAAACGGATCAATGTTGGAGTCGATAGAAGCGTTGGGGGCAAAATAGACCCGTTTCCACTCGACCCCAAAACCATCTATATAAATATGCTCTTCATTCATAGACTGAAAAACGTCTTTATGCTCGTCTGTGTCGGGGTGTCTGTAAGTATATAAAGGCATGTTTTATTATATATAAAAAAGGAGGGTATTTCTACCCCCCTCTTTGTTAATTAACTTTGATGTTGATTTGCGACCTATCCTCTTCTTTTGGGAGGGTTACTTTCAGTAGTCCGTTTTTCATCTCTGATGAAATTTCTTCGATTGAAATTTTATTAGGCATCCTGAATGTTGTTGATCTATTCTTAGAGTCTTTTTCGGCTTTTACGCTTAGTAAAGTCCAATGCTTAAGTTCTCTAGCTGTAAGCTCAACATCTTTTTTAGTAAATCCAGCTAGTTCATATTCGAAAATATAAGCCTTGCCTTCATCCGTCATTCTGTAGTTATTAGTATTATACATTATGCATTTTGTTTATCAGTATCTATGCCACATCAAAATCATTGATAATATAGGACATTATAGCATCTACAGTGACAGAATATGTCATAGTGTCTGCTAACTTTTGACCCTCTGTGTTAATTTGTCCCACTTTTGTTTCGGCTTCCTCCATTGCCTTAATAACATCTTCCTCTTTCCAGTCATGGAAACTTCCTTGATTGAAGGGAGATCCCTTTTTGAAAAACACGTTATCATAACAGTCTACTTCACCCGAAGGTTCAACCAAGATGGAATTATCTTTAGTAGCCCAATCTTTATGAGATGTGGCATTAAGAACAATGCTCCATTTGCCGAGGCAAGTTGCGTTAAAAGCAGGAAGATTCCAGCCTTCTGCTCCAGACAGTCCTGTAAGGTCAATATCGATTGCATTTAAAAACTCATTAACTTCAGAATTCTTTTCTAAATGAGGTAAAAAATTAATATTGGAATATCTTTTTCCACCCAAAACATTATTGATAGTCTTATCCATGTCGTCTTTCTTGTAGAAGGGATTACTAATCAAACAAGAGAGTTGATACTTTGGGTTGTTTCCATACTTCTTCAACCAAGCCTGAATAATTCTAGCGGTATGCTTTCTATGTTCAAACTTACCCATTAAACCAAAATGGGTGACTCCATTCAAGTATTCTTTTTCTGTCCTTTTGAATTCTTTATCAAAACCAAGAGGAATGGAAGTGCTGCTAAACAAATTAGCGGCACAAGAGGAACTGAAGAACGTTTTCGTTTGGGCATCGCAGAGTGATTTTTCTACTGTTGTAGGATTATTACACTCATAAAACGTGTAAAGATACTGTTTTTCATTTTTTCTATTTTCTGAACCGTTTAAATGCCAAATCCTGAGAACAGGTATATTTTTACTTAGATAAGAAAATCTATTTGTAATACCTTGTTGTATTTTTTGACTAAGTTCTTCTGAGACTTCATACGCCTTCAGGTCAACTTCTCCTGTCGGCCAGATTCC
>Ga0181394_1000464_pt1 | contig 17924 bp, 17 predicted proteins | sample 17SPOviralmetaG_FD_130123 | JGI IMG/M metagenome (GOLD analysis project Ga0181394, IMG submission 130123) | Marine viral communities from the oligotrophic San Pedro Time Series (SPOT) site, San Pedro Channel, CA, USA - 17 SPOT_SRF_2010-11-23 | ecosystem: Environmental > Aquatic > Marine > Strait...
GGGGGCCGTGCTTGATGATTTATCAAAGCAAGGGCTAAATCCTGCCCAAAAAACCCATATACACCCAATGACTTTAAGGACTTGGATAAAGAACAGAATCGAAGATGGTCAAGAGGTCGATTTCGATACGTTTGGAGTTTATGTTGGTAACCGTGCAAAGATAAAAGGAGGTCAGTAATGTCCCAAGCAGTAGCACAAAAAGCAAAGACAGAAGTAGCAGTGTCAGATTTATCTTCTATACTTGAAGAGGAAGCTGGAGCTGGTCTTGAAAACTTCACAACAGACGATATGCAAATACCTTTTATAAGGATACTACAAGCATTATCGCCACAATTAAACAAGCAAGACAGTATGTATTTAAAGGGAGCCGAACAAGGCGATATCTTTAATACAGTGTCACAGCAAGTATTCAAAGCAGATGATGGAATAATTGTTGTACCTTGTTTCTTTGAAAAGAAGTTCCTGGAGTTCGCTCTTAGATCAAGTGGTGGTGGTTTTATTAGAGAACTATCCCCCGATGATAAGGATATAACTTTAACAACTCGTGAAGGTGCGGCAGAAATTTTGCCATCTGGTAATGAGTTGGTTAGGACACATCAACATCTCGTGCAAGTGATGGATCCCGACACGAAGTTAAGTACTCCAGCAGTTCTTGATATGAAGAAAACACAGTTAAAAGTCTCTCGTAGATGGAACACAATGAAGAATGGTATAAGATTACCTTCGGGTAAACCTATGCCACTTTACGGAACTGCATGGTCTATAAAGACTATTGCAGAAAGCAACGATCAAGGTAGTTGGTATAATTATAAAGTTGATCGTGTAACTGAGATGTCAAAGGAACTAGAATCTATGATGTTAGAGGCTAGAACTATGTATCAAAGTTTTAGAAAAGGGGAAATTAAAATGGCTGCGGCTTCTGCCGATGAAATGTCATCAAGTCAGAAGGATGAAGAAATACCGTTTTAATTAATCAGAGCCGTGGCTATGTCCTCCAAGTCACGGCTCTTTTTTCTATGGAGTGAAGAGTGAATTTAGCAGAAGAATTAATGAAAGCATTTGAAGGCTTTCGATCAGCACATGGTCAGACAGAAGTGTCTACTCAACGAATGGCTGGTAAACAAAAAGCAAAATCTTATATAGTAAGAAATCCCTTAACATTAGAATTAGTACAAAAACACATAGATGGTAAACAAGGTGTTGGTGCTATACCTATCAATGAAGATAACAAATGTAAATTTGGTGCTCTGGATATAGATCAATATCCTCTTGACCATAATGAGTTAATAGATAAATTAGAAAAGTTCAATGTTCCGTGTATCGTGTGCCGTAGTAAATCTGGTGGTGCACACATATTCTTTTTCTTTGAGGAGTGGATGAATGCGAGTGATTTTAGAGACAAGGCTGCTGAAATATCTGCTGCTCTTGGGCATGGTCGGTGTGAAATATTCCCGAAACAAGAACAGGTTCTTGTCGAGAGGGGCGATGTGGGTAACTTCATTAATTTGCCGTATTTTGATTCGGATCAAACTTTCCGTTATGCGATCCTCAAAACAGAAGGAACGTACAAAGATGCGACACTACAAGAATTCATTGAAGAGATACAAAAAGTCAAAGCAAAACCAAAAGATTTTTTAAAAATACCAATCGGTGGGGCAGTAGAATTATATCCTAATTATGTTCCGTGCTTACGCTCATTAATGTCGATAGGTATATTCGAAGGGGGTAGAAACCGAGCCGCCTTTCATCTTGGTGTTTTCTTACAAAAAGCTTTTCCTCAAGATTGGAAATCTAAATTAGAAGAACACAATGCAAAAGATTTTACTCCACCACTTACGGCATCAGAAGTTGTTGCAATACAAAACACATTAGAAAAAAAAGAATATCAATACTTATGTAAAGAAGAACCTATGTCCTCTCATTGTAATCAAGGAGTATGTAGAACTTTAAAGCATGGTATTGGTGTTGGATCTATGCCCACAATTAGTGGACTATCTGTTATCTTGTCGGAGCCAAGACTATGGTTCGTGGATATAGGTGGTAGACGATTAGAATTAACAACTGATGAATTACAGACTCCAAGATTATTCCAAAGAGCTTGTATGGAGCAGTTAAATTTTATGCCTCCTAAACTAAAAGATAGTTTATGGGAAGAACAGATTAACGGATTACTAGAAAATTGTAATGAAATAAATGTACCCGAAGAACTTACATACAAAGGACAATTTGTATCTTTGTTAGAAACATACTGTACAGGTAGAGTTCAAGCACAAACCTTTGAAGAAGTTATGTTAGGTAAACCATACACAGAGACAGAGGAAAACAAAACATATTTTAGATTAGAGTCTTTGATGGAGTTTATGAGACAGAAAAAATTTGACAACTATACAAGAGCACAAGTTCAAGAAAGATTAAAAGAAATAAACAACGGAGATTCTTCGTCCATCAAAAATTTTAAAACATCAATAGGTGCTTGGAAATCAATAAGGGTTTGGAGTATTCCAGAGTTCACATCTGAAATAGAAGTAGACACTTTAAAAATAGAAGCAGGGGAGTCACCGTTCTAATGGAAGTATTAATAGCTTTTTGTATTGTATTGGTTGAGGCACCTAGAATAGATGGCGGTAAGTCAATATGTAATTTTTGGAATCCCGAGGTCGTTTTTAAAACGTATGAAGAATGTGTAAAAGATAAAAGATTAATTGAGGACTATGTTGTGGAGGAGGCTTGGAGGCTTCATCCCGAGGCAGTTAAAATATATGCGAAAGGAGTGTGTGGAGAAAATGGAAAGTGATGTAAAAGACGACATGCAATTAACTCATGATATTTGTGTTCATATTTTAGATAGGTATTTAACATATTTTAAAGTATCTGAAAAAGCCATGAGAAAACTACCAGGCTCTATGACAAAAAAAGAAAGAATTGAATTAGTTTATTATCAGGAGATGGTTAGAAATATAAAAATGGTTAGAGATTATATAGATAAAAGAACTGAATCTGTGGATTGGGAGAGTTATAATTAATGGAAACTGTAATCTTCGGACCGCCTGGCACAGGTAAAACCACAACCTTAATTGATATAATAAAGAAAGCTATTCAAGATGGCATGGATCCAACTAAGATTGCATTCATGTCTTTTAGTCGCAAGGCGGCAACAGAAGCCAGAGATAGATCGGCAATAGAACTTGGTTTAGATAAAAAGCAAATGATTTATTTTAGAACATTACACTCACTTGCTTTTACATGGTTAGGTTTAGATATAAAATCAGTTTTTAAAGGGTCTGATTATAATGATCTTGGTAAACTTCATGGATTAGAATTTAGAGCTGCTCCGACAATTAGTTTAGAAGAGGGGCCTTTGTTTCAAATAGGAGCTGGTGGAGATAAATATATGTCTCTAATACAAATGGCTCGTGTTAGAGAAGTGTCTTTAGAACAACAATTTAATGATGCCTGGGATCACACACTACATTGGCAACAATTAAAAGTTTTAGATAAAGGATATAGTGACTATAAAAAGGCAAAAAACAAATTAGATTTTGTTGATATGATAGAAAAATTTATAGAACAAGGGACATCTCCTACATTTGATTTGCTCATAATAGATGAGGCACAAGATTTAGCACCTCTACAATGGAAGATGGTCAAAGAAGTTTTGGTTCCTAATTCAAAAAAAGTTTATTATGCTGGAGACGATGATCAAGCTATATATACTTGGATGGGTGTGAAGGTTTCTGACTTTTTAAATGCATGTGACAATAAATTATTTTTAACAAAATCGTTTCGTGTACCGACTGCCGTGCATGATTTCTCACAGAATCTCATAAAGAAAGTCTCTACCAGACAAACAAAGAATTGGCAACCCACTAAAAAAGATGGCACCATAACATGGCATCGAGATATACTTGATGTAGACTTAACTAGTGGCGAATGGTTGGTACTTGCGAGAACTAATTATATCACAAATAAAGTATGTAATCGTCTCAAAGAGGACGGCTATCTCTATTGGAGAGAGGGTACTGGTTGGTCTGTTTCCCCAAATGTTATTAATGGAATAGAGGTGTGGCTTAAACTATGCAAAAACCAAAGCTTGTCTACAGTAGAACTGAAAAACTTCACCAAGATATTGAACCCGAATATTATTTCCAAATCTGGGAGAAAGTTACTGTCCTCCCTAGATGCCGAACAAACCTATACTCTAGACGATATTATAGAGAAATGCAGTTTGAACGTCTCACACGAGACTCCGTGGCAGAAAGTCTTGAAAGTATCGGATCAAGAAGTTGCTTACATAACATCAGTGAGGAGACGAGGGGAGAGGATTCTAACCGGGAAGCCGAGGATTCGGATATCGACAATTCACAAAGCAAAAGGTGGAGAGGCGGATAACGTAGCTTTACTTCTTGACTCAACCAAGGCCTGCGTAGAAAGCTTAGATCAAGATTCTGAGATAAGAACTTTTTATGTGGGAGCAACTCGTGCTAAAAAAACATTGCACTTAATCGAATCAAATGCATTACATAGGTTTAACATATGAAAAAAGATAGAGAATATTTCTTAAAAGAAGCAGAGAGACTAATCAATGGACAGAGAGCCAAAGAGTATGGACCTGCTAAAAAGAATCATCAACGTATAGCCGATATATGGACTATACTATTAGATAAAAAATTAAATGGTGCAATCACTCCAGAGGAAGTTGTGGCTTGTATGATTGGTGTAAAGGTAGCTCGTCTTGCTGAAGATATTTCAAAAGATGATTCTTGGACAGATGTTATCGGATACGCAGCCCTTGGTGGAGAAATTATAAATGACAAAACATGATCAATATCATTTACTAGATCAAGATATAAAAGATGTATCTTGGGGGAATGTAGATACAGATTGGGAGCCACCTCAAACACTTCCAGATTTATCACAACATGAAACAATATCTATTGACTTAGAAACTAAAGATACAAACTTATTAACTCTTGGGCCTGGGTGGACTAGAAAAGATGGATACATAATAGGTATAGCTGTTGGAGCTGGCGACAGTGCTTGGTATTTCCCTACGGCACATAAGGTAGGAAACATGCCAAAGAATGCCGTGTACAGTTGGTTAACAAAACTTTGTGCAGACGAAACAATAAGTAAAGTATTTCATAATGCATTGTACGATTTAGGTTGGTTAAGAGCCGAGGGTATAGAAGTTAAGGGTAAGATTATAGATACTATGATTGCTGCTCCTTTGTTAGATGAAAACAGAAAGTGGTACAATTTAAATTCTCTTGCTCGAGATTATCTTGGAGAATATAAAGATGAAAAATTATTAAAGTCTGCGGCAGCTGAGTTTGGTGTTGATCCAAAGTCTGGTATGTGGCAACTACCTCCTAGATATGTTGGAAAGTATGCTGAGCAAGATGCTTTAATAACTTTAAAACTTTGGGAAAATTTAAGAAAGAAAATAACTCAAGAAGAATGCACAAGTATCTTTGAATTAGAGACTAGTTTACTACCTGTTCTATTTGAAATGAAAACTAAAGGTGTTCGTGTTGATGTTCAAAAAGCAGAAAGAACTAAAAAAGATTTAGCTAAAATAGAAAAATCACTTATAGATGAAATAGTCAAGGAAACCGGGGTGGTTGTTGAACCGTGGGTCGCCACATCTGTAGCAAAGGTCTTTGATGCCGTGGGACTTCCGTACTCTCGCACAGAAAAGTCCGGGGCTCCCATGTTTACAAAACAAGTTCTTGCTAATAACACTCATCCAATTGCACAAAAGATTATAAAAATTAGAGAAATAAACAAAGCCAATACGACTTTTGTCGATACTATTCTTGAACACTCTCATAATGGTAGAATACATTGTGATTTTCACTCTCTTAGATCCGATGGTGGAGGAACTGTTACTGGTCGTTTTAGCTCAAGTAACCCCAATTTGCAACAAATTCCTGCACGAGATCCTGAGATCAAAAAATTAATTCGTGGTTTGTTTATCCCGGAGGAGGGCCACAAATGGGGTTCCTTTGATTATGCATCACAAGAACCAAGATGGTTAGTTCATTATTGTGCCACCTTGACAGGCATAGATAGACATCCACAGATTGATGGAGTTGTTGATAATTATCGTAAAGGTCTTGCTGATTTTCATCAGATGGTAGCGGACATGGCAGGAATTAAACGTAAAGAAGCTAAGACAGTCAATCTAGGTATTATGTATGGAATGGGTAAAGGTAAATTAGCCAACGTCATGGATATAGAAGTAGAAGAAGCAGAGAAATTAATAAATACATATAATGAGAGAGTTCCTTTTCTAAAAGCTTTATCTGAAAAAGCCATGAATCGTGCAAAAGATCATGGAGTTATTAGAACTTGGTTGGGCCGTAAGTGTAGGTTTGATATGTACGAGCCTGTGTCCTTTGGATTTAACAAAGCCTTGCCCATGAAAGAAGCCATAGATGAATATGGAAGTAAAGGTAGAATCAGAAGAGCCTATACCTACAAAGCTTTGAACAGGTTAATTCAAGGATCGAGTGCTGATCAAACCAAGAAAGCTATGGTTGAGTGTTACAAAGAAGGATTGTGTCCAACACTAACTGTGCATGATGAATTGTGCTTTAATATTGAGAATCAAAAACAAGCCGACAAGATTGTAGAAATCATGACCACTTGCATTCCGAATTTAAAAGTACCTTTTGAAGTAGATACTGCCCTTTGTGATAATTGGGGCGAGGTAGACTAGTAAGTAGATTTTGCGTACAAATCATGTAGCTCTGACATAGGATCATCTACAGGTTTTTCTTTTTCAAAAATTTCATATGCATGAGATCTAATATTTGATCTGTGTATACCTATATCTTTTAGCGTGGCATCATCCAAACTATGTAAAGCTGTAATTGTTCTTCCTATTTTAAATCTGTAAAACCAGTTTGATAACATTCGTGTTTCCTTTTTTTATGTTTGTGCTTAACTCTGCATTTTTTTATTTATACATTTATTCTGAATAATAGAGAACAGAGTAAAAATGAAAGATATTGTTGCTAAAAAGGCATGAATTAATTCTATGCTATGTATCGTAAATAGACAAAAGAGAAGGCTATTCTAGGTAGGAATCATACCAGAGCAGTTTGTTTCAGCGATCCTGGGGCATCTGAGAGCTTCGTTTTTCGAGTGTTTTCATAATTTCTGCTCGTTTCTGGCCTGAAAGCTTTGACCACACAGATATCTCATCAAGTGTTCTAAAACACCCTACACATATATTATTTTTTATTTTGCAGACGTTTAGGCACGGGCTTACAATAGGCTGTGATCTTTTTGGTCTTGTCATTTGGATATGGAATCTCTGGTTGTTCGTTTAATCGTCTAGCAAAATATAGACAATCATTAACATTTGGAAATGTTTGATCTTGATTAATTATTATTGTGCCTATCATATAGACTAAAGCAAACTCTATCATTCATCTTTGATTTTCCAAAAGTATTCATCTGTATCGCCAAGTCTGAATTTTTGACCATTCTCAACTTGATACTCTATTGTACTTACTTTGAAGTCTGGTTGCAATGGCTTGTCTGGTGTTAGTGAATTATCATAAACTCTCATTCTATTGTTTGGGTATAAACAATACTGACCATTTTTTAATTCTAATAAATTAAATGATTTATGTTCTGCTGGTGATTCGCTGGTTGTGTAGTCAATCATTTCTGAATCTTGATGATAGTTATCTATTGTACAAATGTAACGACCCTTCATTGTACCGTGATCCCTAGTCAATATTTCATAATCCATCGATCCTATAAATTGCTTATGAACAGATACCACGCCATAGTCCATGCAATTCCAAAACTGAAGATTGTAAAGATCCATGTCTGGAGTCGGGGTATCTGGTCTAGAAACGAATGCAGAAATAGGTAACTTGTCATATAAAGCACCATAATCAGGAAGATAAGTTTCGAGATAAAAAGCTCTACCAGGTATAGACTTTGCGGTAACCCAAACACCTTTTACAAATTCCCCATGACCATCTTCAAGATCTCTTAAATATTCTTTTCTAACCCATACTTCTATGGAAGGCAAGTTACAAATAAGTGTAGACATTAATGCATTGTCTCTTTCGGTATATCACCAATATTTACTAAAGGTTCTGACATGTAGCTATCGTGATAATCACCAAAAAAAGTATGACTTCTCATATGTGTTTCTTTGATTAGTTGTCCTTTTTTTATTTTTAAAACAATAAATTGTTGCATGATTACTGTATCATCGTCTTCTTTTTCTATAGCTCTTTTAAACGGACCTTCTTCCATTATATTATTCCTTTCGTATATCCACCTGCTCTTGTGTATGTTAACACATCTTTTCTATTAGCAACATCGTTAACGTAAGATACATGAACCCATCCAGAGTTAGGATCTACACCATCCCAGCATTCTAAAATTAGTTGATCAAAGTTTAAATTTTTTTCTATGTATTTAGCAAGATCATAATTGCTCACACCATATATTTCTATATCCGCTGCTTCTCCATCACAATGTTGTGAGGTTGGTTTTGAGCCAATAGCTTCACACAAAGCAACACTTCGATAACCCGAGTTAATATTTACTGGTTTACCGAAAGCAGATCTAATTCGTTCCAACACATTATGGCACAACTCTACCATCGCTATGGTATGTATTTCGTTTGGATTATTTTCTATGCCTTTTCTTTCGGCAGTCTGTGATTTAGTAAATTCACTTAGTAAAAAGTTGTCTGATAGATTCATCTATTCCTCGCTATCTGCATATTTTTTAAAACATCTTCTGGGTTGTCTCCTAGTATAGCAGGACTTACTGGAGCTTTTGGTTTAAAGACATCTAATATGGGTGCATTTATTCTATTGTTTGTTGTTGTTGGTCTTGTAGCCATAAAAGGAGCAAGTAAAGGACTAACAGATCCTCTAGTTTGTTCACTATCATCTTTTACATTAAATCTCTCAACATCGTCAAGATTAATCGGTTTAGTCATTCCTACTGCTTCTTGATCTATAGATTCTCTTTTAGCACTTAATTTTATATTATTTCTTAAACGATATTCTCTATTGATAAGAGAAATAGGAACATTTATTTTTTTCTTTCTTAATTCAATCAACTTTTCTTTACTAGGTCTAAAAGGAATATATCTATCTCTTAACAAAGCACTTCTTTCCTTTACACCCAAAGCTGCATCTTTTAAAACTTTTCTTATCATTCTATCGGTTGCACCTAATTTTTTTAAATCTTCAATGTTTAATCTCATTTCTTTAAATGTTGTAAGTCTTGAATCGTCTGCTTGCCTATATGCTTCCATTATTTGATTAACGGTGGGTCTTTCTTGACGAACAATTTGATTAAATATAGATGCAGCTTTAGATCTACTTTCTTTAAACTCTTGAGCTTTAAAGTTTAATATTCTTTCTCTATCTATTGTTTGAGTTCCAATACCAGTAAAAGCTCTAAATAGTTCACCAGTAGCTGTGTACTCTCTTCCAGTAGTAGGTTCTTTTTTAGCACCAAAACCAAGACCTCTAGTAAGTCTACCTGCTTCAATACCTTTTACGGGTGGTGTTAATTTACCTCTTTCGTAAGTGTTTGTTAAACCAAGCTCGGCTCCAACAGGAACTCTTATAGGAAGAATACCAGGGTTGAAAGTATTCATTATATGAACCATTGATTTTTCAAACTGTCTTAATTTACTGTCCTCTTCACTATAAATTTTAGCACCAGACCTTGTTTCTCCGTTTCTTCCAATCAAAGGTGCGTTTACAGGCATAACATCTGCCACTGCTGAGAAGATCATTGATTCGTCTAAGAAAGGATTAAAAAATTCAGTCATTGATTCCCACATAGATCGTACAACTGTATCTGAAACACCTTCTTTTAATTTACCACTAGTATCTATACCAGTGATTGCCGCTCTAATTGGTCGTAGTAATAAGTCATATGGATTTGTGTGACTGAAATCCACAAATTCTAAGTTACCTTTTTTGTCTCTACCAACAGGAACGAATTGTGAGTTTCTTTGATATGGTGCAGATAATCTTTGAGCTGCTTTTATTTCTTCATCATTTGTACCTGTCATATATTGACCAAATTTTTGAACTTGATCACCTACTAAATAAAAAGCAGTAGACGCTCCCATTAATCTTCTAACACCTATTTCTCTGATAGCTGCTTCATTACTGCTCATTTCTTTCAATGCAGTATTTATAGTGTTAAAACCTGTCCTCATTATCTCTGCCGGGAATGATATAAAGTTACCCAAAGGTAGTTTTCTAAGTCCTCTAATTACTTCTGGAGTTAAATCATAATTAGGAACTAAATTTCTAACATTATCAGAAGCAGTATTTTCTAATAGATCATCTATCGCTTTTCCCAACTTATCTGCATTCTCAATACCCTCTGTAGATCCACCCATTGATTGTAAAAATCTTCTATTGGCGACAGTTTTACTATCAAGAATAAATTTAGCTTGTTGATCTGGGGTAAGATTCTCAAAATTTTGTGTGCCTAAATTTTGAATTCTTTTATCTGTTTCCGATTTAATTATTTTTCTTTGAGCTTGTCTTAATTTATTTTTTTCAAAAGAATAATTATATATTTTCCAAATATCGTCACCACCTCTGTATAAGTCTTCACTAAATTGTAAGAACTTACCCACATATGGTATATCCTTAGATCTTTTTATATAAGTTGCACCTTGTTCAGGAGTTTCTGCTGCTCTTTCTATATCAGTAGCAGTTTTTCTATATCCAAGTCCTTTTTTTATATTGTCTAAAAGTTCACGAAGATTAGCAGAACTACCAATTACTCCTTGTTTTTGAAGTTTAGCTAAAAAGGCTAGAGACTCTTCGTCTTGTTTAAAATCTAATCCTGCTGTTTTTACAGATCTACCTTTATCTATTATATCTCTTAGAACTATGTCGGCAGATTCAAATACGTTTGCTCCTTTACCAAGATTACCTTGAGCTAAAGCAAACATAGCAGCAGACGTTACGTTTCTAACTTGAGTGTATGGAGATAAAATTGTTTTAGCATATTGAGAAGCTCCCTTCATTTTTAAGAAAGGTGCATATAATGCTCTTCCTATTTCTTGAATGGATGAGGAAGAATGAACTTCAGTAGACAAAGACTTATATAAAGCTTTTGGTACGGCATAGCCAAACATGGCTCCATACGGACTTGTATTCATAGCTCCCTTTGAAAAATCAGAAGAATCAGTTCTACCCAACACATGTAAATTTTCTGCTCGCTTTCTTATTCTTTCAAGAGCTTGAGCTGTCTCTGCACTAGTTAACTCACCTACAGATTTCTTTTTTCTAGCAGCAAAGTCTTCTAATATTTGATTGGTGTTAATAAAAGAATCAACTTCATATTTTATTTCTTGTTCTAATTTATCTTCTGGAACACCATTGGCTCTTGCTTCATTATTTCTTTGTCTTATTTCAAGATTTTTTTCTTTAATCTTTGCATTTCTTTCAGCTGTTTCTACAATGGCTTTGTCTGCCATGTTTTTAAAAGACATATAATAAGCATCTGTTGAAAGAAAACTAGACAATTCAGAAACTGTTGATACATATGCTTCTCTAGGATCTCTTATTTGACCATAGATTTGTTGAATAATTTTATCATCAACTTTTTGTTTGTTAATTAAAGAAGGATTAAGTCTATCTATTATATATCTAGTGGTAGATGGAGATCTATCAAAGCCAGCTCTTTTTTTAGCTAAAGATAGAACCTTATCCATATACAGATCTGCTTGTCTTTCAGTAATTTGATAAGTATTATTTTTAAATTCTTCAACATTTTTTTTACTAATTCTTATTTGATCACTTAAACCTGGTATTTTGTTTAAAGTTTTTTGCATGTGTTCAATATCAACAGTGCTACCTTCTGTTTGACCTGGTTTTTTAATTTTACCTTTAATTTGTTTTCTTAAAGCATTTTTTACAGCAGGTGTCATTTCGTAATTCTTATTACTAAAGACTTCATATTTTCTTTGTAAATATCCACCAGATTTAAGTTGATCGTCTATAGCAGCTCTAAAATCTTCTTTTGACATCATTCCCTTTTTTCTACCTGCCGCTGTTACAATATCTGGTAGATTTTTAAAAGCTCCTGTGTCTTCCATTCTTTGTGATAAATCATCAATAACTGTTTTAGCTTCTTTAAATTTGTTGAAAAGATCTCTACTCAATATATCTGAGCCATCTACACCTCTATTAAAGTTACTAAATTCTGCTCCCTCTAAAACATCCATAAAATTATTCATCAATCTAACTTTTTGATTGCCAGACAGCTCTCTTAATTCTTGTGTTTTCAATTCTTTTTCAATTGACTCATCAATATTTCTTAATTTTCTTTCAGCAATTTTAACATCGCCTTCGATTGCGGGAGATATTAAAGATCTCATTTTTGCTGTTATAGGATCCAAAAGTCCTTGATACGTTAAGGTTGATGCTACCTTACCTACTACAGCGTCCAAAGTCCCTGTAGATTCATCTACTCTGAAACGCTCAATAGACCCAGTAAGACCTTTACTAATAGGATCTATAATTCCTTTCTTAGGTATGAAAGCTGCGGCTTGAGCTATGCTTGTTGATCTATCCCCACCGAGAGGTATTCTTGCAGAGGCTAAAGCAGTTGATCCTTTTAAAAAACCTTTTATAGCAGTTGGTAAAACGGTTGTTGCTATAGCTCCTTCTGCTCCTATGCTAATCTTATTCATAAATCTACGATAAGCATCTTCTCTTCCTTGTGTCCCAAGTCGTTTGTCCGTTTGAAATGGGCCTTCTTCAAAAAAATCGGAAACACTTTCTGTGTTGTCAGTGGAAACAATTGCATCTGCAATTCCTGCTCCAACTATCTGTTGAACGGCTAAATTTGTTCTTTGAGCTTTTGTTAATTTTTCACCATCTTTAACAAGTTTCGCTGCTTTTCTCATGTTCTTACCAACAGTAAGAGTCCCTTTACCAATAAGACCCGCTACACCAACACCTGGTACACCAAATTGAACAATACCTTCAGTCAATTTACCCGTCATACCCGCGGGATCAATTGCAGATCCGAATATCATTTTACCACCCTTGTTACGAATGGTATCATTAAAAAAATCTTCTACATTTTTAGCTGCGTTGTCCGTGGCTCCAGCAGCATCTAAAGCAATACCTCCAAGTTCACCAACACCTTGAAAGATACCTAAAGCACCAGAAAGAACGCCTTCTCCCATTTCTGTTAGAAAGCCTTCATATTCTGGGTTTTGATAAGTTCCTTTTGGAGCAGTGTTAACTGGTTCGGGTTCGGCGGGCTGTTTGGCTAGATGTGTTTTAATTCTTTGTAGAGCTTCTTCATCAGAAACACCATCTTCGAAGGTATAATCAACACCTCCATAATTAAACACTTTACTCATTTATTTACTCAAATCGACTGATTTATTTGTTTTAAATAGTTTAGGTAGTTGCTTCAATGGAGAGATAGTTACCTCATTGTTGTCTTGATTTGTCACATCAGTTGTGAAATATTTATGTAATTCAGGATAAAGAGCTTTTAATTTATTAAGATCTATTTGAGCTCCTTGATCTGCATATTGAGACACATGACCAAGTAACAGTTTCGCTGCATTTTCTGGATTATCTGCTACATCTTTTACAAACTGACTATTTATATTTTCTGACCAGTTCGCAGCTAAAGTGCCATCGTTTTTATCTGGTGTACTAAAAACAATACCTGCCGGTCCTGTAACACTACCTGAATTTTCTTTTTTCTTTTGTTCTCTGTTTGTAGGTTTGTAAGTTCTTGTATTATCATAAATATCTTTTGCTATTTTTAAACCATCGGCTGTAAATTTATATGTATTCATGTCAGAAATATCTACAGTATCCATAGTGTATCCTTCTTTAGGTTCAATTAAACCTAACATAAAAGGTGTAGAAATAGATTTGTTATTTATAATTGCTGCTTTTAGAGAGGCTTTAATTTTATTATCACTTAATTTTTCTGCTTGATCAAATTTCTTTAATTCAATTAAATAATTTAAATTAAATTTTTTCTTTTCAAAATCAAATTCTGCTGCTTTAAGTGCATCATTTTTTCTTTCACCAACTTCTGATTGAACAATTTGGAAGACCTTCATCTTCTTATCTAATTCTAAAGCTTCTTTTGCTAATTGTTCTGATCGTTTGTTGTTTAGTAATCTATACATAACATTGGTTGACTCTTTTCTATCTTCACGAAGATCATCTCTTAAATCACCAACATCTTTTCCAAAACTTTGTAAACCTTTTCCAAGACCAACAGCTATATTAGTTAATGCATTAGAACTTTGACCTGCTGCAATTTGTAATCCAGCATTCATTAAGTTAAACCAAAAAGCTTGTCTTTTATCTGCTGCAAAAGTCTCGTCTAATTTTTTAGGATCATATCCTAATAATTTAATTCCTTCATCGTAAACATCATCAAGACCTATTTCTTTTCCGTCTTTTCCGAGTTGATCCGTTAAGTCATTTATAGCCTTGTTATAAGTTGTGCCTGCTATTTCGACATCTCGAAAGTTCTTTGTTCTAGCATTCGCAACCCTACCCATTGATTCATTGATTGCGTTTTTAGCATCTATTAGCTGTGGATCTTCTGCCATGCTCGATGTATTCTCGCCTCTAATACTTAAATTGGTACCGAAAGGCATTAGTTTTTTAGCATCAAAATCTTCTGCTTTTTCTTCTGCTTTTTCTTCTAAAACTTTTTTGTTTTGATTGTTAATAATTTCTGAATCTATTGCAGGATTTCTAAATACATCTACTGGAGCAGTATCTTTTGTTTCTCCAAAATCTTCAGCAATCCCCATGTTTTCCATCTGACCAAGACCGCCTTCCATTTCGAGATTTGATTTAGTTCTTGGTTTCATTTGCCCATAAAAAGGTATTTGAATACTAGGAGGCATTCCTTTTGTTGAAAATTCATTAGCATTTTCTCTCAAAATTTTATCTTGATAAACACCACCAACATTATATCCTTTAGCTGCACTCATCAACTCTGGAGATGATGCAAGAATACCCATAGGTTGTTTAGACATACCCGCTTGACGAAACATTTTTCTACCTAAAGGATTATTCATTAACCTCTCCTTTGTACAGGTGAACCACTAAAAAAATTACCAAAGCCTCCAGCTGATCCCACGGCACCAAGACCTGCGATACCAAGACCCATTAATTGTGAACCTCTACTTGGACCGGGTTGCGTGGTTGTTGAATAAGTTTGTTGTAACGCTGGGACACCTCTAAAGATATCAGACATAAATCCAACTTGTTGATATGGAAGAGCTTGTCTAGCAAGATCATTAGCTCTATTGATATCAAGTTGCTTTTGAGCTTGTCCTTGTTGCATACCACCAATACCTAGTAGTGTATTAACATCTTGAACACCCATCTGTTGTCCTAGTTGTCCGAGACCTGCTGTTTGTGTTCCAAGTTGCCCGACTGTTTGACCAAGAGCACCAGTTGTTTGTCCTAATTGACCTGTTAGTTGTGCAAGATTACCAAGACCCGCGGCAGTTTGTCCATACCCTTGTGCTCCTTGAAAACCTAAAGCTCCCGCTTGACCTGCTTGTTGACCAAATTGTCCAGCTTGTGCGAGTTGTTGTTGTGCTTGTCTTGATGCAGCTTGTTGTGCAAGATTCTGTGCTTGTTGAAAACCAGCTGATCTTAATTGTGATCCAGTTCTAGCTTGTTGATCTAGTACATTTTGATTTATTGCAGCTTGTTCTATGGCTCCTCTTGAACCACCAAAAGCTCCCGCACCAATCGCTTGAGCAGATGCTTTGTTTTTTGCTATATCGCCTTGTTCTGCAATATCCTCATATTGCTGTTGAACTATATCATCTAGATAAGGGTTCATAAATTCTTGATAAGATGTAGGATCAAAGTCATAACCCGCACCCGCCGTCATAGCTTGAGCTTGTCCAATACCTTGTTGACCTAATTGTTGAGCATTCAACATAGCTTGTTGTTGATCTCTATATCCTTGTTGTGCTTCTGGTAGTTGTCCTAAAGCATCACCCACTGTACCTAATCCAGTTCCAACAGCACCGATACCTTGTCCTAGTGCTTTAGCTCCTCCTTGAAGATAAGGTGCATATGCTCCAACACCTTGAGTGGCTCTAGTTATTGCGTCTCGTTGTCCTTGTGATAAGCCTGCTAACTGTTGAGCAGAATAAGGCATTTGTGTGCCATCACCAGTAAGATCTTTCGCTGTTTTAAATATATCAGATAAAAAATCTTCTTGGAAAGGAGCTAACCTTACAATTTGTTCTTGTTTGACTTCTTGTGGATCTGCCATCACGCAACCCTTTCTAATTGTGACATCATGTCATACATTCTTGCGGCACCGACATCTCTGTCCCCGCCACCTGCACCACGGACAGCCTTTGCTGTTACCACAAATTCTCCGTCTGATAACCTAGCAGGAACTGAATCAGAAACTCCCGTTCCTGGACCTTCTACTTCTCCACCACCTGCTGCTGTAACTCTACCATATTCATCGTAATCCGTAACTACCTCTTTTTTTCTTCTTTGATTTCGAGCTAATTGATCATAATAAGCTTTTCTTTGCTCTGGATCTCCACCATCAAAATCAACTAAATTACCTTCATCATCTACAGTAGTTAGTTTACCACCTCTATATTCTCCTTCTGGAAAATCTCTCATTTTAGTTCCAATAGTTTTAGGATCCTCAATTCCACCTAATAAGCCTAAAGCGGTACTACCTAAAGCGATTTTACCCATAGTAGAATCAGGAATAAGTTTGTCAAAAAAGCTTCCTATGCCACTTGAACCACCACCTTTTATTGCATCTGGAGCTCGTACTGCCGTATCTGCACCTTGGAACATGGTCCGTAGAGGAGAACCAGAGGTATCAAAATTTTTCATACCTGCTCCTGGGGTTCCTGCTCCAGTTGCTAAATAAGCAGTACCACCTGCAAGTGCAGCATTTCTTAATGCTTCTTCTGTGCTTCTACCACTAGCTAATGATCCAATACCAGATCCGAGTGATGCACCCAACGGCCCACCAAAATACATACCAATACCTGCTCCAATAATTGGGGCGGCTTTCTTTAATGATTTTGTAATGTCTCTAAAGATACCCATAGCTTATATTACCAAGTAATTGTTAATTTTTCAATCCTATATCTGTGCTAACGCACTTGTTGTCACTCTTGTCTTCGATACGTCTTGTATACTCGCTACAACATGCAATCTATTTGCCGTAGCTGCTTGTACTTTTAATATTTCACCACTTTGTAAAACTAAATCTCTTGTCAATAATTCTATTGTTGTATTGGCTGCAACAGCTTTTACTTTAAATAAACTAAAAACGGCATTGCTTGTATCAGTTAGTGTTACTGTTATTGTGTCTGCGTTACCACTATCCTCAGATACAAGAATAGAGTTTACGATTGCTGCATTAAAGTCAGCACCACTTGGTACAGTAAACAAGGTTGTAAGGTTTGTTGTTGTCAAATCAACTTTAGCGTTTGATACACCTTGAATATACTGTGGAATACTGGTTATTAACATTATCGTCTACCATCCTGTCTTATATCAACTCTAGGTGATCCTAATTTATATTTTGTACCCAGTGATGTAGAGTCAACTCTTAAAGAAAAAGATCGTCCTCGTAATCTATAATCTAGTTTTTCTGTAAATTGTTCTACTGGACTCGTTGCCGTTCTTTGTGTCGTGCTAGATGTTGTCTGGTCAAACGTATCTCCAGGGAAGTCTCTTGTCTTCATTGTAAACGATACATCTGGTGTTGCACTAGTTGATCCATTGAATGTTATATCGGGTATAACTCTTTTTAAGAACAAAAACTTTTCTCCGTCACCAATATCCATAGGTGCTGATTCTATAAATGATGTCATTGCAGATCCATCATCATCATAA
>Ga0181394_1000466_pt1 | contig 17892 bp, 22 predicted proteins | sample 17SPOviralmetaG_FD_130123 | JGI IMG/M metagenome (GOLD analysis project Ga0181394, IMG submission 130123) | Marine viral communities from the oligotrophic San Pedro Time Series (SPOT) site, San Pedro Channel, CA, USA - 17 SPOT_SRF_2010-11-23 | ecosystem: Environmental > Aquatic > Marine > Strait...
AATCCCTTAAGGATGCTGACTCAGCAATGAATGAAGGCATGCCGGCTGTTACTGTCATACCTTCTGATCACAAAGCTATCGAGTCTTATAAGGTAACTTATCAAGGCAAGAAGCAAGAGTTATTTAAAGTTAAAGAAAAGATAACAACACCTGATGGACGCAAGGTAGTTGTATGTCCAGCTCAAACATGTGCACCTACTAAGTGTGAGACATGCAAGCTATGTAGTAAGAGTGACCGCAAGTACGTTGTTGCATTCGTAGCTCATGGCGGTGGTAAGAAGAAGGTCGATACATTCTTAAATAAATAACCTATCCACATTTACATACCATACTAAAATGAATGTATTAATTGGCTGTGAATACAGCGGTGTTGTACGTGAGGCATTCGCTGCACGTGGTCACAATGCATGGAGCTGCGATCTCCTACCCAGTGACACGCCCACTGATAAACATTATCAAGGTGACATCTTCGACTTCATCGAGGGTGACTGGGATTTAGCTATCTTCCATCCACCATGCACTGATCTAGCTATCAGCGGCGCGGCGTGGTTCCCTGAAAAGATCAAGGATGGAAGGCAGCAAGCCGCGATTAAATTCTTTGAACGTCTCTATCAATGCGACATTCCGAGAGTATGTCTTGAGAATCCTGTCGGTGTTATTAGTACTAAGTCTTACATCGGTAAGCCTACCCAATACGTTCAACCGTATGAGCACGGACACTATGAGACTAAGAAAACAGGCTTATGGTTACGAGGTCTCGACCCTTTAAAACCTACAGACATTAAGGATTTAACTGGACTACCTAAGAAAGTAACTCAACGCCTCCATTACTTACCTCCATCTAAGGATAGATGGAAGTTAAGAAGTACCACATATAAGGGTATAGCTCAGGCTATGGCTGAACAGTGGGGTTAATTAATTACTGGCAATGTCAATAAGTCCAGTGGTTATTTATTAATTAAGGAATCATTTCAACACTCATCAAGCAGGGACGCACCTGATCAAGGGATAGGTGTGACCTGGAATATTTCCAGGAAAACTAAGGACGGATATATTTTCTTTTTATTTTTTCTATGTCCAAGGACTCAAGGACATAACCAAGGACGAATGGTTAATGCAACACGTCTCATAGATGGACGCATCGTAGAGACAACACGCAAGGTCGGTTCGATTCCGATCACGTCCAATTGCCCACGCAAAGAGCGGGGCTTTACTGACTAATGGCTAATTTATCACCCGATGTAACTTTCCACTTCTTTATGAAGGACGCAAGTATTTACTACAACGAGGACATGGAAACACTAATGATCTACAGCGATCACAGCGACAAAGTAGTACTTGATGGTATCAAACTCAAGGACTTAAAAGAATGTATCAAAGATAGATACTCAGCTAAAAAAAGAGGATTAAAAACAGCATGAACCAAGCCAGCTTTATAGCTGAGGTCTATGAATTGACATGGCAATACAACCCTGATCTAGATAAAAACTTATCTTATGAGGATTGTATTCAAGTACTTAAGAAAATTAAGGACGATGCCATGCGTATGGAAATACTACGCACTTCATTTAGACCTGAGCCAGAACTATTTCCAACACGCCCAACACTTAGAGACACACAAGCAAGGAGACAAGGACAACTTTGAATTTACACCCATCAACAACACAGGAATTTCTGTTGTATCAACTAAACCAAGTGATATATCTTTCTACCGAATGGTGGAAATTAAAAGAAATACTTGAAAATCTAAAAACTAAATAGTCTTAGTGACTACACCTGACAGTCAGTAAACCCCTCGAAAGAGACAGGTATTTCTTAACACTCATCGAGGCATGTATGAACCCTTATCAAGTTGAATTTAAAGTACTTCCTCATTGGTCTGACTGGCGATGGCATCTTATGGAGGCTGATGATCACGAAGACGCAGCATGGAAAGCCAAGGACTGGTGTGATACCAGGGGATTTGAACTAATTGATGTTAAACCTATTACAGGAAGTTACCCATTATGAGACGTAAACCAAATAAAGGACAAAGGTATTTCCCTAACAGCTGTGAAGCAATACGAAATACACCTGATAAGTATTTTCCATCCATGCCGTACGAACAGTTTGAAGACTGGAAAGTATATGGCTACCAGATACCTGACTCAGTATTTGCCATTATCCGCATGAAAGATAAGGACGGCACATACCAAGAAAAGTTCTACAACACCGAGAGAGGTGCGAAGAATTGCATAAGTAAATGTATGCAAGAAAACAAGGAAATATATATGTGCACTGAAGAAGGCATGTATCACCTTAAACCTGACGATTTACCAACGGACTTTTACAACCCATGAATGAAACAACTTATACACGCAGATCTAACGAACTGTTACGGGCTATACAAACTCATCCACATAGGGACGAGATTGTTAACATTATGCAACAACAGATGACAGATAGTAATAATACCTATACTATACCAAGTAGTAAATAAACAGTTATATCTCTAGTAACCTAGATTATATCTATATTGTTTAACTACTCTACTGACTATTAATTTAAGGAGCCTTTATGCAACTCTTTTCATTTGGCTCGCTCTATCTTGGTATAGACGAAGACAAATACTGCGATTGTTCTATCCATTTAGGTAGATTTACGCTAGAGTATTCTTGTCCAGCAACTAAACCCAATGACGAACTCAGACCCAAGCAGGGTGGTGACGGATTATCAGATGGCGAAACTGGCTCAAGCAATTGAACACTTAAGAACATTTGATAAGGAAATACCCGCCCAAGTTATAGCTACTTTTCTATATGTTGCTTCCCATGATGACTGTTTCAAAGGTGATCTGGAAAAGGCTCTTGCCTTCTCAACTGCTAGTGGTAGTCGTAACACTGATTGGTTATCTGAATTTCATAGGCTGAATAAAGCCGGACTGGGATTGATTACTAAGCATCGAGATCCAACTAACAGAAGGAGACAGATTCTCAAGTTATCACCCAAAGGTCGAATACTTGTACAACAACTTAAAAACATACTCTATGCCGACAGCAACTTGGGGTAAATGCCTCAAATACACAATAGAAAATAGATCAACATGGCGTAATGGATCTGGTGCTACATCAGCCATTTGTTATGCAAACTATTTCACAAATTATCAAGGGATTAATTTTCCTGTTGATAAGATTACTATTCCTTTAATGAGTCGAATAGGTAAAGCCCTCGAACAAGATGGTCTTGCCAATGCAACTATTAATAGGTTTACGTCTTCTGTCAAGACAGTATTAAATTACTGCAAAAGACATGGACTTATATTCTTTGATGTACCTCAATTTGAGATGCGTAAAGAGAATAAGTATCAACGGATATTCTTTACTAAGGAGCAAGTCGATCAGATTTGTACCTCAGCTGTAGATATCTGGGGTAGACAAGACATTGCTGACATCGTTAACTTTGCAGCCTACACAGGCATGAGACAAAGTGAGATACTCAGAATGACCGCAGCTCGTGTGGATTTCTTACAAAATTCTATACACGTTGGAGCGCGGAAGGACGATACCACCAAGAGTGGTGCATATCGTGCCATACCTATCCATGCATCACTTAAACCAATGCTTCAAAAGCGTTGCCAGGACTTAGGTGCGAGAGATCGTGTCTTTGGTTTGGACTGGGGTGCAAGAGAAGGTGAACAAGAAGGTAAACGAGCTAAGGATCGTTTATACAAAGCCTTCAAAAAGGTGATGGAAGCATATCCAGTCAACCTTGATCACAAGGATGGCTATTGTTTTCATAGCTTGCGCCATTCTTTTGGCACGTGGCATTTCGCTGCCGGTAGCAAACCCAGAAATATTCAATACATGATGGGTCATGCGAACATAGCCACAACTCTCGGATACGCTCATGCTACTGATGAAGGTAATCAACACGATATAAACCTTATCTAGCGAATCCAACTGTTCCGATTCACAAGTATTTTATTACGGATTTTATGATATGTTAAGCGTGTTTGTTATAATCAATACGTCCAAAACCCTTGGGAGTGTGGCGGAATTGGTAGACGCGCCGGACTTAAAATGAAATTGATAATCTAATACACTAGCGAACAGGTCAAATAGGGATTGGGGTAAAACTCAGTCCCTATCTTTATTTAGGACTTGTCCACTTAAGGACAAATATCCAACCCATAATCCAGCGACCATTTTCAACACTCATCGTATGCCTACAACTGCTGATTTAGAGATGCAAGAGAAGTTTGAGCGAAGACAAATACAAGGAGGATTGGAACGCATTAGATCTAATACTAAAAAATTATTAGATAAAGATTACGCTTCTGCCACTACATTTGGTTCGGCATCAATTGAAACTCTTTTGCCTTATTTAGTTAAATTAATTGAAGAAAAGAAAGAAGAAAGAATTAAGGTTGCAGTTAAAGATGCGGCTCATTTAATGCAGTTATTGCCTTATCTATTATCTCTTGATTCAGAATCACAGGGAGCTATCACTGCAAAGATTACTTTTGATAAGATCTTCTCCCCTCGTAAAGAGAATAGTAAGGTTGCTAACGTTGTACAGGCTATTGGTTCAGCTATTGAAGCTGAATGTCAGATGAAATACTACGAAGCCAGTGGACCAGGGCTTTTTGAGACATTAAAAAAGAATTATTGGCATCAAGCTAAAGGTACGGAATACAAACGTAAATCCATGCAGACTTTAATGAGTAAGCATGAGGAGATAGATCAATGGATACCATGGAATAGAATTGAGCGAATCAAGTTAGGAACATGGTTTCTTGATTGTTTAATGGAATCTTCAGGTTGGTTTAAAACAGAGAATCAACGTCATAATGGTAAGACACCTAGGTTTGTAGTAATTACTGATAAGTTCCATAAAAACAAGGAAGAAATTATAAGATTAGCTGAATTATTTAGTCCATTAGCTTGGCCGATGTTGATCGAACCAAGAGACTGGTCTCCAGTACATGAAGGAGGATACTACTTAAACGACTTAACTCGTTGCCATGAGATGGTTCGCAGAGGGGTACCCCTCCGTATACAGGGGGAAACTACTTATCAATTTCTTAATCAAATTCAGAAGGTAAAATACCGTTTAAATCCGTTTACTGTGATGGTTGCGGAGGAGCTGGAGGAAAGAGAAATTGAAGTAGGAAAATTTCGTCCTGTTATTAATCATCCTGACCCACCTAAGCCTTCCGATATAGATACAAATGAGGAAGGTCGTAAGCAATGGAGAAAGGATAAAGCTATATCACGTAATAAGAACGCTAACGAATGGAGAATATCTTGTAGAACTAGGATGACAATGAATTGTGTCCGAGAGTTTAAAGATAAAGACTATTATATTCCTTGGAGTTTTGACTACAGAGGTAGAGCGTACCCTATACCTAGCTTCCTTACACCTCAAGACACTGACTTTGGAAAGAGTTTAATAAGGTTTGCTGATGAAGCACCTGTTACTGAGGATGCAATTAAATGGTTAGCTTTTAGTGTCTCCACATCTTATGGTCTGGATAAAGCAACTATGGAAGATAGGTTAGCTTGGGTAACTAAACGAGAAAATATCTTATTAATTATTAGAGTAGCTACAGATCCCTTAAACAATATAGGTGACTGGGAAGTAGCTGAGGAACCTTGGCAATTTTTAGCTGCATGCCATGAATATCATTCAGTGGTCATGCTGGGTAAGAATACAACTGGTATTCCAGTGGCAACCGATGCAACTTGTTCAGGTCTACAGATACTGGCAGGGCTTGCCCGCGATAAGTCCACAGCTTGTTTGGTAAATGTTATACCAAGCGATAAACCTCAAGATGCTTATAAAGTAATTGCTGATAAATGTATAGATCAAATACCTGAAAGGTTAAGACCTTACTGGGATAGAAAAAAAACCAAAAGAGTGGTTATGACTATTCCCTATAACGCTAAACCTTTTAGTAACAGGCAATATATTAGAGACGCATTTAAAGATATAGACGTTGAGGTAGACAAAGACGAACTAACACAAATAGTCAAAGCGGTTAGAGATGCCATGGAGGCAGTCGTACCAGGACCTATGAAGGTTATGCGATGGATAGAGCAGGAAGTAGGAAAAGCTATTAAGGATGGAGCTGAACAGATATCTTGGGAAACTCCCTCGTTCTTTAGAGTTACACAACGATTAATGAAGTATGACCATAAAACTGTTGAATTGCAGTTGATGGGTCGTTGTCGTATCAAGGTGTTAGATGGAGAGAAGGGTGTAGATCTTAGACATCATAAGAATGCAACTGCTCCTAACCTAATACATTCACTTGATGCTTCATTACTTCATTTAAGTGCTACTAAATTTAATGCACCTATAGCTTTAATACATGACTCAGTTCTATGTAGAGCTACTGATATGACTCACTTGTCCACATTAGTACGGGACACTTACATGCATCTATTTGCAGAGCGTGACTTTTTAAAAGACTTTGCCAAAGCTATTGGAGCAAAGACTGAACCACCAATTATTGGAGACCTTGAACCGTCATCCGTAATTGAATCCACTTATTTTTTCTGTTAATGAAGAACATACACGTAACAAAAGATCCTGTAACCCTTGAGGGTTATCAGGCGATATTAAAGCCAAGTAAGTTTGGCTATTCACTTAAGGCAGTAGTCGGTAGTGACATAGTTGACGCACTTGAGACTGAAAGAGCTGAATGCCTTAAATGGGCAGAGTCAAAGCTAAAGAATCCAAAGAGATCAACTCTTAAACCTACACCTTGGGAAGAGGTGTCTGATGGAAAGTTTATAGTTAAGTTTTCATGGGCTGAAGAGAAGCGTCCTCCAGTGGTAGACACAGAAGGATCACCCATTACTAATACAGACACACCAGTATATGAAGGATCTAAAGTTAAGATAGGGTTTCATCAGAAGCCTTACATACTTAAGGATGGAACTACATACGGCACATCATTAAAGTTATCAGGGATACAGGTTGTCTCAGTTCAATCAGGAGCTGGAGTAGACACCGGCGACTTAGATGAAATTGGCGTAGCCGAATTGTTTGGTAAGACATCAGGATTTAAAGCTGATGACCCAAACGTTACGCCAGCTGCGGTTGCAGAAGTTATTCCTGACGATGACTTCTAATGTTCAAATCAGGATTAGAGGAAAAAGTCTCTGATCTACTGTGTGATTTAGGTGTGGACTATGAATACGAAAGTGTAAGTTTTCCTTATACAATTCAACATTTATACACACCTGATTTCATACTGCCGAATGGAGTAATACTAGAAACTAAAGGATATTGGAGACCAGAGGATAGACGTAAGGTTAAACAAGTAATTACTGAGAACCCAGGTATAGACTTAAGAATTGTCTTTCAAGATCCATATAAGAAGATTTCTAAAAAATCTAAAACAACGTATGCACAATGGTGCAAACGCTACAACATCAGATGGTGTGCGTTCCATGCCATCCCAATTGATTGGCTTACATGACTGAAAGCGAATTTATACGACACGAACCATGCAGTAACTGTGGATCGTCCGATGCCAATGGCATTTATACGGACGGTCACACCTATTGCTTTAGTTGCCAAACCTATACAGAAGGCAACGACACACCCAACACTCATCACATGCATAGCAATGTCACTTTTAAAGGATCAGCCCAAAGGCTGCAAAAACGAAACATCAGTGAAAAAACCTGCGAGTTCTACAAAATCTACAGAGACGACACACATTTACGATTCCCTTATTTCGATGACTCTGGAAGAGTTCAAGGATTCAAAACCAAAGACAAACTAAAACAATTTAAATATGAAGGAGTTTCCACTAACACCTTATTTGGTCAGCACTTATTCCCTACTAACGGTAAGCGTATTGTTATTACTGAGGGTGAACTAGATGCTGCGAGCTGTTATGAGGCTATGCCGAACTGGCCGATGGTCTCGCTCCCTCACGGTGCAGCGTCAGCCAAAAAAGACATTCAGAAACAAATACCTTTATTACAAGGGTATGAGGAAATCGTCCTCTTCTTTGACAATGACAACGCCGGAAGAGAAGCTGTTGAAAAAGCAGCGTCAATCTTACCTACGGGAAAAGTCAAGATTGCTCGCTTGGAGCAATACAAAGATGCGTCAGATGCGTTACAAGCGAATGATTCTGAAGCTATTAGACGGGCTATCTGGGATGCTAAAGAGTATCAACCCGATGGGATAGTTGACGGTAAATCTTTATTAGATGCTGTCACCACACCAAGCCCACCATGTAATCACAAATATAAGTTTGAAGGATTACAAGAGAAGACTCATGGTATTAGATACGGTGAGCTAACAACAATTACAGCAGGGACAGGTCAAGGTAAAAGTACTTTCTGTAGACAACTAGCAACTCAACTTTTAGAAGAAGGAGTTAAGGTTGGCTATATAGCATTAGAGGAATCTAACAGGCGAACAGCACTAGGACTTATGTCAGTGTCTGTAGGAAAGGCATTACATCTTGGCGAACACGAATACTCCACATTAAAAGAAGCATATGATTCCACTATCAATAATTGGAACCTTTATCTATACGACCATTTTGGTAGTTTATCTTCGGATACTATCTACAACCGTATTGAGTACATGGCTCTTGGGCTGGATATAAAAGTTATCTTCCTTGACCATTTGAGTATATTGCTCAGTGGATTACAAGGAGATGAGAGACGCATGATAGATCAGACAATGACTAATCTTAGAAGTTTAGTTGAACGTACTGGTATCTCATTATTTTTAGTATCACACCTAAGACGTACACATACAGATCAAGATCATACCGATGGAGCAAAGGTTTCATTAGGACAATTACGCGGAAGCCAGGCTATATCTCAGCTTTCGGATACCGTACTTGCCTTGGAAAGAGATCAGCAATCGGATGATGATGTTTCAACTCTAAGAATTTTAAAGAATAGATATTCAGGAGAAACAGGAGTAGCTGCTGCACTGAAATACGACAAAACCACCTGTAAATTCAATGAAACTGAGAACACAATTTTCAATCCCAGCACAGACTTCTGAGCTAAAAAAACCTAAACCACCTACAAAGCAAGCCAAAAAGAAAGCAAAGTTTAAGGACAAAACATATGTCGGAAAAACAAATGCTCGTCTTTGATTGCGAAACTAACGGACTATTACATGACGTTTCTGAGATACATTGCATTGCCATCTACGACTCCACGAAGGAAGAAACCTTCGTATTTAATAATCAAGGTGGTGACTGCTACCCGATCACGGAGGGTTTGCATTGGCTATCCAATGCTGATGTCCTTATTGGTCATAACATTATTGGCTACGATTTACCTGTTCTTCGGAAAACTTATCCTTGGTTCAAGTTTAGTGGGACTATTCTTGATACTCTTATTTTATCTAGGATGTACCATCCAAACATGATGGACATAGATAAGAAAAGAAATATAGCAAGAATGCCACTGCAATTATATGGACGACATTCCTTAGAAGCCTATGGATATCGTCTCGGAGAATACAAAGGAGAGTTTGGTAAGACAACTGACTGGAAAGACTGGTCACAAGAAATGCAAGATTATTGCGTCCAAGACGTACAAGTAACAACTAAATTATGCGAGCACTTCCGCCCTTATTTGACTGGCTCGCGTTAGAGCATCAAGTCGCACAAATACTAACTGAACAAGAAATACATGGATGGACATTTGATGAACAAAAAAGTTTCCAACTTGAGTCACATCTCAGAAGAGAGATGGAAGAACTTACTGAAATACTTCGGAAAGAATGGACTCTCATTGGAGGAGCGTTGTTCACTCCTAAACGAGATAACGCTACACAAGGATATAGAGAAGGATGCGAAATACAAAGACTAAAAGAATTTAACCCAACCTCACGAGATCACATAGCATGGATTCTTACGAATCGTTTGAATGTCAAACTGACCAAGACCACTACGACTGGGAAACCAATTATAGACGAGACTACATTGACGGAGATAAATATTCCCTTCTCGCTTCAATGTGCGAAATGTTTGACGATAAAAAAGAAGCTTGGAATGATATCCGAAGGCGTGAACGCTTGGAACAAGCTTGTTACTGCCAATAAAAGGATTCATCATCATTGCTCAGTAAATACTAATACTTTTAGAGCTAGCCATCGTAAGCCCAATTTGGCTCAGGTTCCAGCTGATAAAGAGTTTAGAGAGCTATTCACAGCATCCCCTGGTATGACTATGGTTGGAGCTGATTTAGCTGGCATCGAGTTAAGAATGCTTGCCCATTATCTTGGCAGATATGACGGTGGAAGGTATGCAGATATCCTTCTTAACGGAGATATCCATCAGGTTAATGCTGATAAGATCGGCATCTCAAGAAGACAAGTCAAGACTGTATCTTATGCCTACTTATATGGAGCTGGAAACCTCAAGTTAGGTCTGTCATACGACAGCACCTTATCAGAGACGAAAGCAGCTAAAAAAGGTAAAGAAATTAGGAAAGCTTTTGTTGAAGCTATTGATGGATTATCTGAACTACAAAAAGCGGTAGCAGATAAATCTAAAAATGGATTTCTATTGGCAATTGACGGGCGTAAAGTCTTAGTCGATAGTCCTCACAAAGCTCTTAACTACCTTTTGCAGTGCTCGGCTGGCTGTATAGCAAAGCGTTGGCTAGTAATAGCTAATGATTTGTTTGCTAAAAACAACGTTAACACTCATCAATTAGCTTTTATACATGATGAATTGCAGTTTGAATGCGAACCTAAAAGCATTATTGCCACAAGGTATGGACTGCAAGCCTCAGCAACGTTAGCTGGAGAATATTACAACTTAAGATGTCCAATTTCAGCAGATGCAAAGCATGGCAAGACATGGGCAGACGTACATTAACTTATGAAATTATTAATTGATTGCGATTACATAGTATATAAATGCTGTGCATCGACAGAAACAGAAATCGACTTTGGTGACGATGTAATACTTGTAACTTCACTATTTAGTGAGGCTTATAAGTGTGTAGAGAGAGAATTAGACAAAGTAAAACGTGAATTTCCGTTTTATGACGAAATAATCCTCTTTTTTACAAGCCCTAATAATTTTAGGAAAAAAATCTTACCGAGTTACAAAGGTCATCGAAATAGAAAAAAACCCTGTGGCTTTAAAAGAGTCATACAGAAACTTAAAGAAAATTACAAGGTAATAATCAAGGATACTCTTGAAGCAGATGATGCAATGGGAATCTACGCAACTAAATATACAGGCAACATAATTGTTAGTCCTGATAAAGATATGCGTCAGATTGCTGGTAAATTATATGATTTCAATGAGACGGTTGAGATTACCCCAGATGAAGGTGCAAGATGGCATCTAATTCAAGCTATGGCTGGCGATAACACTGACGGTTACTCAGGAGTTCCAGGAATTGGTATAAAACGTGCTGAACAAATCTTTAAATTGAAAGGCTACACATGGAAAGCGGTAGTAGAAACTTTCGAAGAGAAAGGCATGACTGAAAAAGACGCATTAATAAACGCACAACTTGCTCGCATTCTTACCGTTCACGACTATGACTCAAAGAAAAAAGAACCCATACTCTGGACCGCCAAAGCCGATTACAAAATTGACGATGGAGCAAGATTTGAAGCTACGCCAGCTTGAGATCTTACTAGCAAAACCAGAGACAAAAAAGGATGACATTATCACTGTGATGATTGCTCTCCAAGAACAAGCATTTGTTCTATCAAATTGTATTAAAAACCTTATAGATAAATGGCCGAAACCACCAACGACCACGGACCCTCGTACTACAAACGAGGTTCTATCGATGTTTGGGATTTTATTAGAGACCAAGGACTCGGATTTCACTTAGGAAACGTCATCAAATATACATGCAGAGCCGGACATAAAGACAACGACATAGAAGATTTAAAAAAAGCTATCCACTACTTATCAAATGAAATCGAATACCGAACCAAACATCATAGCTAGGACCGGAAGGGTCCAGCAATGGATTGATAATCCAACATCACGTCTACCCGTATCATGCACGATCTTTAAGGTCGATGACTCAATGGAAGGACCAAATGGAATTGAAGCAAGCTGGAGATTTGTATCGCATGCTCTACGTTTCGGAGCAGGTGTCGCGGTCCACTTGTCAGATCTCAGACCCGCTGGAACAGAAACAAATAAGGGACCTGATACTCTCGTTGCATCTGGACCAGTCTCATTCGCAAAAATCTATTCAACATTAAATGAAATACTTAGAAGAGGTGGCACGTACCGTAATGGTGCCTGTGTTCTACACCTCGATATTAATCACGCCGATATTATTGAGTTCGTGCTCGCAAAAAGAGAAGAACTCCCATGGGTTAAACGATGTGTTGACCTCACCGAATCCCTCTGGACTGAAGCAAGTACTACAACAAAGGAAAGCATTATACGAGGCATTGCAAGAGGAGACATTTGGCTCAACAAAATAAAATATGACAATGAAGGAAACAGAATCTACTCCAACGTCTGTCTTGAGGTTTACTTGCCCTCACGCGGAACGTGCTTGTTACAACACCTCAATCTCGCTGCCTGTCGCATCGGCGACTTACAAGAGGGTTTCAGTGTTGGTATGTCCAGCCTGTGTGAACTCCACGGTAGGACAGGGATTGGAGAATCTGGAGAGTATCTTACGCCAGATATCGATAGGCAAGTCGGATTCGGACTGCTCGGTCTATCCAACTTCCTCGCCAACAACAACATAACTTATGCCGAGTTTGGTAAGGCTCTTGAAGCAACTAATAATGCTGAACCTTACGAAGGCTACGCGGGATTAGCTGCTCGCGAGTTCTTTCTCGGCATACAAAAAGCAGCTAACATTGCAAGAGAGAACAACATGAAGAGAGCATTTGCCATAGCTCCAACAGCAAGTTGTTCGTATAGAAGTAGAGATCTCCATGGCTACACAGCAACTCCTGAGATCGCACCACCTATAGCAAGAACTGTTGACAGGGATTCAGGTGAGTTTGGGGTAGAACAAGTACAATATGGCAACGTTGAAATCGCATCCGAAGTTGGATGGGAGAATTATAAGAAAGTAGCTGATCAAATAATGGTCATGCTAGATAGAACTGGTTTGCTTCATGGCTATAGCTTCAATTCTTGGAGCGATATGGTGACTTACGATGAAGCATTTATCGAAGAGTGGCTGAAGAGTCCACAAACTTCGCTCTATTATTCCTTACAAGTAATGGGCGACACTCAAGATAAATCTGATGCATACGCTGCATTGGATCAGTCAGAAGTTGACGATTACTTGGCAGACTTAATGAGCAACAAACCTGAAGAGATTAATTGCGACTGTCAACAATGAACCCCTACGAAAAATTATTAAATAGAAAAAGGAAATGGACACCTGTCCAAACCACTAAAGGAAAAGTAAAATATGGCGCAGAAGAAACCATTTTCCGTGCTCTCGCTGTACGCAATATGGAATGTCCAGTTGGCTCGTTTATATCTGATTCACTCTCTGAGATTCCAGAGAAAAGTAGAGCACTTTTGGAATCAAACGTAAAGGATGAAGACAACCACGATTTAGCCCTTGGATATATCGCTAACGCTCTAGGCGTAGATGATAAAGCTGAAGCCGAGGCATTACGCCTGAGAGATGCATGGATAGATCATCCAGATCACACAATATTGAAAGCATTAGTTATAGAAAGAGCAATCTTTTTTGTAATTCTTCCTTTCTTTAGATTTAATGGTGATGCTGGATTAAGAACTGTCAGTGCAGATATATCAAGAGACGAGCAGATACACGTAGCAACAAATAGTTTGGTATGTGCAGAGCTTGGTCTTAAACCAAGTCCTTCTTTAGACAAGCTAAGGAAGGCAACAATTAACTGGATCATGCAACCGTTAAATGCGATACATGACGATCAATATTTAAGCAAAAAATTTTGGCTTGATGCTAGTGATCGACTTATGTACGAAGGTAAAGCACCAGAATTTAATGCCACCAAAGCTGCACGTATGCCAGCTTTCTTTGAACATGCAAACACAAATCTCCCTCAATACTCTTAAGCTTCACAACGAAAGGTTAGACAAGCTGCTAGTAAGACTTGAGGAAAACTTTGGATGGAAACCTATCCATCCGAAGGAAGACATAAACACAATTATGTACAGAGCTGGACAGTCCAGCGTTATTGAATATATAAAATCCATCATGGAGGATGAAATTTAATGTGTATTTTTAGAAGACCCACACCACCAGCAGCTCCGCCACCTTTACCACCAGCTCCAGTACCACCAGCTCCCCCAGCACCACCTGATGAGTTACCTGAAGCAGAAATAACACCAGTTAACCCTGCTATACAGCAAGCTCAATCAAGGCTTGGAACGAAGAAAGGTAAGAAAGGTAGTACAAAAGATTTGAGAATAGATAAACCAGATACCGCAGCAACAGGAGCAACAGCTTCTATAAATCCTGGAAATACTAATACTACTGGAGGTATACAGTAGTGAACGCTCGTGAAAAATATAATCAGCTTAGTTCTGCTAGACGACAGTTCCTCGATAAAGCAGTTCAATGTTCTGAACTCACGTTGCCATATTTAATTGATGACGATATATCATCAAGACCAAACCACAAATCATTAGCAGTACCTTGGCAATCAGTAGGAGCCAAGTGTGTGGTGACATTAGCAGCCAAACTTATGTTGGCTGTCTTACCTCCACAGACAAGTTTTTTCAAGCTACAGGTACGTGATGACAAATTAGGAGAAGAGCTAGATCCTCAAATAAGAAGTGAATTAGATCTTTCATTTGCAAAGATGGAAAGGATGATCATGGAATATATAGCTGCTAGTAATGATCGAGTTGCAATACACCAAGCACTTAAACATTTAATTGTTGGTGGTAATGCATTGATCTACATGCACAAAGATGGTTTAAAAACTTTTCCTTTAACTAGATATGTTGTCGAGCGTGATGGTGATGGTAACGTTTTATGCATAGTCACTAAGGAACTTATAAGTAGAAAAGTATTAGATATTGAACTACCAGAACCCGAACCTAATTCGGTTGTAGATGAATCTAATTCAGTTGCAGATGATGTAACTATATACACAATGGTCAGACTAGATAAAGCTAGTGGCAGATGGATATGGCATCAAGAAGCATTTGATAAAATTATTCCTGATACAAGAAGTACCGCACCTAAGAAAGCCAGTCCCTGGTTGCCTTTACGGTTCAATACAGTTGATGGAGAAGACTATGGTCGTGGAAGAGTAGAAGAATTTTTAGGAGATTTAAAATCACTTGATGGTTTAAGTCAAGCTCTTATTGAAGGAGCTGCTGCTGCCAGTAAAGTTATTTTCCTTGTGTCTCCAAGTTCAACTACTAAACCAGCCACCATTGCAAAGGCTGGTAACGGAGCAATTGTTCAGGGTAGACCAGAAGACGTTGCAGTTATCCAAGTAGGAAAAACTGCTGACTTCGCTACAGCTGCACAGATGGCTCAAAATATAGAGAGAAGAATGTTAGAAGCTTTCCTTGTTATGAACGTAAGGCAAGCAGAAAGAGTTACAGCTGAAGAGGTACGCCTTACACAGTTGGAACTAGAACAACAACTTGGCGGTATATTTTCATTACTTACAGTTGAGTTCCTAATACCTTATCTCAGTAGAACCTTATTAGTTTTACAAAGATCTAATGAGATACCCAAGCTACCTAAAGATATAGTACGTCCAACAATAGTTGCCGGCGTTAATGCTTTAGGTAGAGGACAAGATAGAGAATCATTAACTCAGTTCATTGGAACTATTGCTCAGACTTTAGGACCAGAAGCTTTAATGCAATACATTAATCCAGCAGAAGCTATCAAACGATTGGCAGCTGCTCAGGGTATTGATGTACTTAATCTTGTTAAGACTGAACAGCAGATGGCAGAAGAAATGCAAGCTGCACAACAAGCACAAACACAACAATCTTTGGTTGATCAAGCTGGACAATTAGCTGGTACTCCATTAATGGACCCACAAAAAAATCCAGAAATGATGCCAGAAGAAGAACCACCCGTTGAATAACTATGGCTGATACACTAACTATCAAACAAGATGACCAGTCTACAGATGTAGAAAATCTGACGACTGAAGAGCAAGACTCCCTGCAAGTTGGGGAGGAAATGGCTAAGGAGCAAGGTGAATTACTTGCTGGTAAATATAAGAATGCTGAAGATTTAGAAAAAGCATATGTAGAACTCCAAAAAAAATTAGGAGATAAGGAAGAACCTGAAGCTACTAAAGATGAAGAAGAGGTTACAGATGAGAAAGACGAACCAAAGGAAAAGAGCGAAGCTTATTCATTAATTGAATCAGCTAGTGATGAGTACTATAAAAATGGTGAATCTTTATCTCCAGAAACTCTTGAAAAATTTAAAGGTATGAGTAGTCAGGATTTAGTTAATGGCTATATGCAAATGGTCAAAGATAATCCTCAGACTAATCAGACTAATCAAACTGAAGTTGATGTAAACACAGCAGAGATTAATAAAATACAAAACTCTGTTGGTGGTGAAGCTCAATACAATAATTTGGTTACATGGGCAAGTAATAATCTTCCAGAAAATGAAATTAAAGCTTTCGATGATTTAGTTGGTACTGGCAATGCAGCTGCTATTCAGTTAGGAGTTGATGCTATCAAGTCTAGATACGAAGCAGTTAATGGCTACGAAGGACGAAGACTTACAGGCAAAGCTGCTGATACCAGCGGTGATGTATTTAGAAGTCAAGCCCAATTAGTAGAAGCTATGAGCGACCCTCGCTATGACAGAGACCCTGCCTATAGACAGGATGTTGTAGCAAAACTAGAACGTTCAGATATCGATTTTTAATTATGGCACCGAAAGGCAAGGGCACCTATGGAACTAAAAAAGGCAGACCCCCGAAGAAATGAAAACTAAAGATTTAGACACACTACTCGAAAACGAATACCCTTACGAACCACCAGTACGAATTATTCCTATGTCACACCACAACACAAATCCAATTATGACACATGAAGCGGAACGCTTTAACGGCTGGGCAGCAATGCTTGGCTTTGTTGCTGCTGTCGGTGCTTATGTCACCACAGGTCAGATCATACCCGGCATCTTCTAAATGGAAGATGAGTTGCTTTGATTTCCTCGAAGCAAGATACAAAGTGATACTCGATGAGGATCTACCTCTTAAGAATAAGATGGACCTCATCGAATTTTTCCTCTCCAAAGTGGACGAGGAATGTTCAAACATTCATTTACATTAATTAATCACATGGCTGCAATCTCAGTAACAAGAGACACTACAACCAATTGGGAAAAGTTTTGTAACTGGGTAACTAGCACAGACAACCGCATATATGTTGGTTGGTTTGGAGTGCTAATGATACCTTGCTTACTAGCTGCCACCACATGTTTTATTCTCGCCTTTATCGCTGCTCCTCCAGTGGACATCGATGGCATACGTGAACCAGTTTCAGGTTCCTTAATCTACGGAAACAACATAATATCAGGAGCTGTCGTCCCCTCCTCAAATGCAATCGGACTACATTTCTATCCTATCTGGGAAGCTGCCACGCTAGACGAGTGGCTATACAATGGCGGACCATATCAGTTAGTTATATTCCACTTTCTCATTGGAGTGGCTGCGTATGCAGGGAGACAATGGGAACTATCTTACCGACTAGGTATGAGACCTTGGATCTTTGTAGCTTATACAGCTCCATTGTCAGCAGCTCTAGCGGTTTTTCTTGTATACCCTTTCGGACAAGGGAGTTTTAGTGATGGTATGCCTCTTGGTATTTCTGGTACTTTTAACTTCATGTTCGTATTCCAAGCAGAACACAATATCCTTATGCATCCGTTCCACATGCTCGGTGTTGCTGGGGTATTCGGTGGATCT